>ERZ795058.397-NODE-397-length-68797-cov-18.686422_pt1 | contig 68797 bp, 59 predicted proteins | sample MGYA00375142_ERZ795058 | MGnify/ENA primary metagenome ERZ795058 (study PRJEB30187, sample SAMN05720210) | activated sludge metagenome | isolation source: anaerobic digester from wastewater treatment plant | place: Japan | collected 2015-04-20 ... | reverse complement strand
GTACAAACGCGGCAACGTCCTGCTCTACCGCGCCTGCAAGGAGCTCCGCCGCATGGCGCACGGCGTGCGCGAGGCCTGCACGACTCCGGCGACTAGTCGCCCACCGGCCTGAGCCGCGCCCGCTCCGCCACCAGCGCGTGCCCGAGCAGCCGCCCCCCGCGCGCCGCAAACCACGCCGGATCGTCCGTCGTCGCAAACCGGCGACGCCCACCTCGCGAAAGCCGCGCCTCCTGCTCCGGGTGCCGCTGCATCCACTGAGCGAGCCGCGACGCCACGATCTCGCCCTGCGACAAAATTTCCACGCCCTCCGGCACCAGCCGCCGCAGACTCGGCAACAAAAGCGGATAGTGCGTGCACCCCAACAGCAGCCGCTGCGGCATGCAGTCAGGCTGCAACACCGGCGCCAGGGAACGTTTCAAAAACCACTCCGGTCCCTCGCCCTCGATCTCGCCCGCCTCCACCAGCGGCACCCACATCGGGCACGCCTGCTGCACGAGCCGCAGCTGCGGCGCGAGTTTGCGCAGCTCGATGCCGTAAGAGTCCGAAGCGATCGTGCCCTCCGTCCCCAGCACCGCCACCACCCCCGCCGCATCCGAGGGCGGCGTCTCGCCCGGGATCGCGCCCGGCGGCAGCCCCGCCAGCGCCTCCACCGAAGGCCTCACCACGCCCAGCACGCGGCGGTCCGACCAGCGTGACGGCAAATCGCGTTGCTGGATCGTGCGCAGCGCCCGGGCCGAGGCCGTGTTGCACGCCAGCACCACCAGCGTGCAGCCTTCGTCAAACAGCCACGACACCGCCTCGCGCGTGTACTCGTGCACCACCTCGAAGCTGCGCGCCCCGTACGGAGCCCGCGCACTGTCGGCCAGAAACAGGTAATCGTACTGCGGCAGCGCCTTGGCCAGAGAGGCCAGCACCGTCAACCCGCCGAAACCTGAATCGAACACGCCGATCATCGCTCCAGCGGAAGACACACGCCCCGCCATGGCAAGCCGCCGCATGCGGCCCGGCTCAACCCCGGCGCCGCTCGACGATCTTTTTCTCAAACTCACGCCACGCGCGCCACGTCTCTGCCGGCACGCGCGAGGTATGCAGAATCTTCGTGGCATACGCCAGCACCTCGGCCAGACGCCGCTGGTAGGACAAATCGTCCAGCGCGCCACGCTCCAGCACCGCCGGGTCGGGCATCTCGCGGAAGTTGGCAGGATCGTTGGCCAGATCGTACACGACCGGCTTCGGCGGTTCATTCGCAGCAGGCGCCACCGGTACTGCCGCCGCAGCCGCCGCAGCGAGCCCCACCGGTTTGGGCGCAGGCGCCACGACCGGCACACCGGCCTTCGGGCCCTGTTTTACAAAATCAGCCGTCGTCCCCAAGACACGGGCCAGTGCATCGGCCTCCCCGGGTTTGAAATCACGGTAGCCGCATTCGAGGCGGGAAAAATCAGCCGGCTTCACGCCCATCTGCTTGGCCACGCCAGCCTGGCTCAATCCGCGCGCTTCCCTCTGTTTTCGAATCCACTCTCTCATTGGGTCATTCGCGATGCAGTGACAAACGCCGCGCGCCAGGCCGCAAGCGGAAATCTTGCGTAGTGGCGCCTTTCGCAAAAACCCCGCCAGCGGCCCCCTGCGCACACCGCGCGCTTCCAGGATTGCCAGCCGCCCGCCGACCTTTCGTTATGCCCAGCTTATGAGTCTTTGTCCCTGTGGTTCCGAGAAACCCTACGATCAATGCTGCGGTCCGATCATCGCCGGCGCAGCCGCGCCCACGGCCGAGGCGCTGATGCGTTCGCGCTACTCCGCCTACGTGAAGCGCGATTACGATCACCTCGAAAAATCCCTCTGCGCCGACCAGCGCGTCGACTACTCCCGCGAGGAGGCCCAGCGCTGGGCCGAGAGCGCCGAGTGGAAGGGCCTCACCATCCTCCGCACGGTCGAAGGCCAGGAATCCGACGACAAGGGCCTCGTCGAGTTTTCCGCCAAGTACCACATGAACGGCCAGGACCATGAGCACCTCGAAATGGCGCTCTTCGGCCGCGAGGAAGGCCGTTGGGTCTATGCCGGCCAGATGGACCCCAAGGGTAAAACCGTCCGCTACGAGCAGCCGAAGCCCGGCCGCAACGACCCCTGCCCCTGCGGCAGCGGCAAGAAGTACAAGAAGTGCTGCGGCGCCAACGCCTGAGCGCGCCTTTCGCAATCCGCCGACCGGCTCAACTGGCCGGTTCGGCGGACTCAGTCTCCGGCACCACCGCCGGATACAAGCGCGGCAGCCGGTGCATCCGCCACGCCCGCGCGACGCCCGGGCACCCCTGATTGCTCGACGCGTAACCGCCCAGCCACCCGGTTAACGCGCACAAAATCCAGCGTCCGGTCCCGCCAGCCACGCGCCGACCTCATGTACGCGGTGCACCCGCGCGCTGTACTCCGGAATCGGCGCGATGTCCCAGCGCCACCGCCGGTCCGGCTCGCGCAGCCCCAGCCCCTCCAGACAGTCCTCGCGCAAACCCTCCGCGCCCGCCGGCGGCACCTCCAACCTGGCCACATCGGCCAGCAACAATCGCACGCCCGGCTGCCCATCCAGCCACGCCAGATGCCGCCGCGCCGCAGCAGCCACCCCCCGCCACCGCTCGTCGTCCGTACATCCGGGCGCCAACGTATCGACCACCAGCCCGAGCTGCGAAAGACAGTTGGCCGAGACCACCAGATCCGGCGCCCCTCCCGGCAACGCCCCCGGCTCCGCCTCCTCGAAGCACGCCGCGATCTCCGCAGGCGTCCCGCACTTTGCCGCCACGAGCCGCTCCAGCGCCCCCGTCGCATCCCAGGTGACGAGGCGAACGCGTCCAGGAAACCGCCGCGCAAAACGCCGGGCCGGCAGACTCGTGACCACATCGGCCAAGACGACCATTTCAAACTGCTGCGCCAGCTCGGCCACCGGCACATCGAGACAACTCCCCGCCCCCACGATCACGACGCACCGCCGCCGGGCGCACATCTGCGCCGCCTTCAAAATCGCCGTCCGGCACGCCGTCAGGTGCGGCGCCCACGCCCGGCCCACGCGCCGGTATCTGGCGGAGATCGCCACATGCTCCCGCGCCAGCCCCAGCCGCCGCCCCCAACGCGGACACCCCACCAACAGGCTGTGAAGCATCTCGGTTATCATGAATAGCCCAATTCACTCGCTAATTTCTCTCGGATGAAAGCGACACACTGCGGCGCATGCGTCATTGAGATCAGGTGGCCTCCATCCAACACGCGATCCACAGACTCGGGCTCTGGGATTACGAGATCGTGACGCCCATGCAGGCGAAAAACAGGGAGGCCGGCCCCACTACCACCTGGCCAATCCAAAATGGCTTTGCACATCGCACGAAGGAAGTCCGCCTCTGCTTGCTCAAACATCCTAGCCAAGTCGGCTGGGATGGAACCGGCCGAAAGGCGGAGCGCGTTAATCGGAACGTAGTCGATGAACGGAGCGAGAGATTGGAGCAGGCGACTGACTTCACGCCGGTGGATCGCACTGCCAACGAGAAAAACCGCACGCAATGGGATCTGCTTGGATATCTCGCATGCCACCATGCCGCCAAGAGAGGCACCGATCAGAAAATCACCAGATTGGATGCCGCATGTCGCAATCAGCCGCGTCGCCAGATCAGGCAAGGTTCTTTCGCCGCCATAGGCTGGCCAATCGTGCGCGCGCCAGCCCGGCAGAGAATCCCACGGTGGAGGAAACATCCTGTGATCGGCTCCCATGCCTGGCAGTGCGTGGATCATGCGTCAGCAGAAAGGCACAAATCCGCCTCTGCGCAGATAAAAAACGTGCGCTCGTCAACGGGGACGCCTAGCCGTTTGAGCTCACTCAAACGCATGTCAGCCCCCCGCCCACACAGTCATTGGTGCATCGATCTGCCGACGGTCCGACCCGTCGCCGACACGTTTACCGTGCAGGGCTGGGTGGCCGCCGACTCGCCCGTCCACGCACTCGTGCCCGCCGATGGCTCGCTCTCAAGCGTCGAGTGGTTTGACCGCCCCGACCTCGTGCCGCCACCCGACGGACGCGCCTGGGCACGCGGCTTCCGCGCGCGCCTGTCGCGCACTGCACTTCGTGCCGACACCCTGGTCTGCCGCGCACACGGTGGCGACCAGATCACCGAACTCGTCTGGCAGTTCCGCCAGGCCGTCGATCCCGCACGCAAAGCCCGCAAACTCGACCGCATCCAGGCCGAGCTGCTCGCGCCCGGACTCCGCCCCGTGCGCACCGCCGACTACCTGAATTTTCTGCCGCCCGGCACGCCCATCGAAGAGCCCGCGCTCACCTCCGGCTACGGCTACCCGGAAAACATCGAGGCGCTCGTCGCACGCCACCGCGCCGGCTGGGTGCTCGACTACGGCGCGGGCAACCGCCCCGAATACCTCGACAACGTCGTCAACCTCGAGCTCGCCCCCTACCCGAGCACCGACGTGATGAGCGGCGACATGCGCCTGCCCTTCCGCGACGGCTGCTTCGATGCCATCGTCACGCTCGCCGTGCTGGAGCATGTGCGCGAGCCGTGGAGCGTCGCCCGCGAACTCGTGCGCGTGCTCAAGCCCGGCGGCACCCTGATCGCCGACGTGCCGTTCCTCCAGCCCGTCCACGCCTACCCGAGCCACTTTTTCAACATGACGGCCGAGGGCCTGAAATCCCTCTTCGCCGACACCTGCGACATCGAGAGCTCCGAGGTGCCCCACTACGGCCGCCCCATCTACACGCTCACCTGGTTCCTCCAGCGCTACTGCGACGGTCTCCCTCCGGAGCAGCGCGCCAAGTTCAGCCAGCTCCGCGTCGCCGATCTGCTCGCCCACGCCGGCGAGCAGGCGAAGCAGGACTACGTCGCGCAGCTCCCGAAAGAGTTCAACTTCGAGCTGGCCAGCGTCACGACCGTCGTCGCTCGGAAACGGTAAAACCGGCTCAGGCGACGACACCCTGCGCGTAGCTGCCCTCAGCGCCGGAGATGGCAAAGGCAGTGCCCGCCTCGCCCGGCGCCAGCCGCACCGAAACGGCGGTCGTGCCGGTGGGAATCTCGCGCTGGAACTGCAACTCCAGCCGCCGCGGATGCGCCCCGCGCCCGGACTGCACCAGTGCCGTCTGCAAAAAGTCGAAAAACGCCGTGTTGTTCACGTGGCCATTGGCGTCGAAATCCGAATAGCGCACCGACACCGGCACCGTCGGCGCATCATCGGAGGGTGCCGCGAAACGCAGCTTCTCGATATCCGGGCGGTACGGCGGCGAGCCCGCGCCGACCGGGAAAAGCGACGACAGCTCCTGAGGCACGCGCGTGAGCATGCGTGTGCGCAGATCGATCCAGAGCCACAGCGACGTGCCCGTGATCACGAGCTCCTCGCCGGCCCACACGCGGAATTCTCGGAAGCCTTTGAACCCGCGCACGCCGGTGGACCACGTCTGCACGCGCACCGGCTCGTCGCGGCGCGGGTAGCGGAGGATTTCCACCGCCAGCCGGTTGAGCACCCACGAGGTGCCGCGCTCGGCGATGTCGCGCGCCCCCACCCCATACATATCCGCATGCTGGATGGCCGCCTCCTGGAGGAGTTTTCCCACGCGGGAAAGCAACATGACCTGCTCGCGGTCCACGTCGGCAAACGGCACTACGGCATCGAGGATAAATTCGGCGCTCATCTCGGCCGCGATTTGTAGCGACGCGCCCCGCCCACGCGAGCGCCAAGAGCGTCCGCGATTGATCGCGTCGCACGGCCCACAGGCTGGCGCGACGCTCCGCCGCGTACCCGTCACCGCCGGCGGGCCAGTTCCTCCGGCGTCGCCAGTGCGAAGCTGATTTTGCGCTCGGCGACTTCGCGCAGGGCAATGTCTTCGAGGGTCAACTTCTCCAACGACTCCACGAGTGGACGGTTGCCGCGCCGGAGTTGTTTCACCCGCTGCGATATGACGTTGATCAGGACATTCGGGTCCTCGACCACTTTGAGTGCGCTCTGCAAATAATCGTCTCTCATGAAATAAGTTTCCCTGGGGTTACAGACCGCCATCGGCCGCCACGAAAAGGAGTCGCCAACCTCGTCCTTGGGTGGTGTCGGAATTTTATGTTCCGCACGGCGTAAAGGCGACGCCTATCGGCCAAAGTCCCGCCTCAGCGGGGCAATGCGCTGGCCGGGCAGTGCGTTGAAACGGTTTTACCCGCCAGCGCATCGCGCTCCGCACGGGCACAAAAAAAGCGAGGCGCCTAAAGCACCCCGCTCGGGAGACGCGGCTAACCCGCGAGTGAATCAATAACGGCTGTTGCCACGCGCCTGGAAGGCACCGGCACGGCGGTTCGGGCTGCTAAAGCTGCGGCCGCCGCCGCCATTCTCTTCCTTCGGGCGGGCTTCGTTGACCGTGATCGCGCGGCCGTCGAGATCGACACCGTGCATCTTCTCGATGGCGAGCTTGCTCTCTTCAGCGGTGCTGAAGGTCACGAAGGCGAAACCGCGCGGGCGGCCCGTCTCGCGATCGGTGGCGACATAGACGTCGGTCACGTTGCCAAATTGGCCGAAGGCGTCGCGCAGGCCGTCTTCAGTGGTCTTGAATGAGAGATTACCAACGTAGAGTTTGGAGTTCATGTGTGATGTTTCGTATGCTTCGTCTGCTGTCAGCGAGTTCCCGGGAATCGGATTTCGAATCATCACCTGAACGTACAAGCTCACTTGAAGACCCACCTGCCACTGTCACCTAACGTGTTATTACGAGAGCGCGGACCGTCCGCGCATAACGGAGACAACGCAAGCCCCATCGTGCTCCGCGCAGGGGCACGCCGCGTAAACACCTGTTCCCGCAATCTGGCAGACCGATTATAGCCAAGTCCGATCAGCGCGCTTTCTTGGCGCGTTTGGCAGCGCGCTTCTCATCGGCGGTCTTCAACGGGGCTTTTTTGGTCTGTTTCTTGGAATTTTGTGTCTTGGCCATGACGATCCTGGTTTCAGGTTGGTAAACGCGCAGTACGTCGATGCTCCAGGCACCTCAACCACTTCGCGCCCCCATGGGATAGCCAGGCATCTGCGAAAACGCGACTGGCAAACTGCGCATGACAAAACACATGAGCAACAAGCCAACCGGGCAGTCACTTCGGCCGATTATCTTTTCTCCAACGGGCAGTCGACTGCCGTGATCAGGATGACAACACCCGCGCGTCCGCTCACACCTTCGCCTGCTGCAGCGACTCCAGCACCGGCCGCGCCGGCTCGCCGAAACGGCTGAGCGCAAACTCCACGAGGTCCGCCGGCAGCCCGGCACGAAACACGTGCGGCACGCCGGCAGCCGTCAGATCGATCTCCGAGCAGTGCAACGCCTGCCGGCGCAGGAACAGCCGCGCCTCCAGCGCGGGCGTCCACCCGGTGTCGAGAAACTCCAGAAAAAGGTTCTGGTCGGGGCCGTAGATTTTGTCGCCAACGAGCGGATGCCGCAGCCACTCGGCATGCGCGCGGATCTGGTGCATGCGGCCCGTCTCGGTGACGACGCGCGCCAGCGTGAAACCGCCCCGCGCGACGAGCGGCGTGTACCGCGTGACGGCGCGCTTGCCCTGCCCGTCCGGCACCACGCAGGTTTTTGTCCTGAGCTGGCCGCTGTAGTCCGGCCCGAGCGGCCGGTCCACGAGCGTCTCTGCGGCGAGTTCGCCCACCAGCAGCGTGTGATAAACCTTGGCGTAGCGGCGATCCACGGCAGCGCGCTGCAACAGGCGGCCGGTGCGTTCGTCCTTGGCGATCACGACCACGCCGCTCGTCTCGCGGTCGAGCCGGAAGGCGAGATGCACGGCGCCGCCGCCGAGATACTCGCGCGCCGCGCCGACGAGGCTCGACCACGGTCCGGCCTTCGACGGATGGCAGACGATGTCGCCGGGCTTGTTGAGCACGAGCAGGCGCTCGTCCTCGAAAAGTATCCACGCGCGAAACTCCTCCGGCGCGATCAGGCGGATGGCCTCGGGCGGCGGCGGCTTGCGCGGCCACGGCCCGATGGGGCGCTCGTAGCCAGAGGCGTTGTCCCACGCCGGAGCGCCGCCCGGTGCGGCGGCGGACGTCTCCTCAGCGCGCATGCGGGAGCGGGTGCGTTTCCTTTTTCCGGTACGCGAGCCCCTGCATGACGGCCACGAGCTGGCCGCTCTCATCGGTCACGTTGATCGTGTAGCTGCCGAGCTTGGAGCTGCCGCCGATCTCGCGCGCATCGGCGGTGAGCGTGCCGGTGCGCGTCGCCTTCAGGAAAGTGACGCTCATGTTGACGCCGAGGGCGACGGTGCCGTCGGAGTTGGAGGCGGCGCCAAACGCAAAGTCGGCGAGCGTGAAGACCGCCCCGCCCTGCACGATGCCGACGGCGTTGTGGTGCCACGGTTGCACGACCATGCGCGTGACGGCGTGGCCGGGCTCCAGCGTGACGAGCTCGATGCCGTTGCGGGCCGCGAACTGATCGCCGTCCTGAAAATGCTTTTTCAACGCGTCCATAAAACGGGCCGCCGCTCAGGCCTTCTTGGCGGGCTCCAGGCTGTAGCCGTCCTTGCGGTCGAGCATCGTCCAGCCGGCGGCGGCGAGCTCGCCGCGCAGGCGGTCGGCGGAGGCGAAGTCCTTGGCTTTTTTCGCAGCCCAGCGCTGCTCGGCCAGCGCCACGACCTCGGCGGGCGCCTCGGCTTTCGGGGCGACGGGTTCGTCGAGCTTGAGGCCGAAGGCGAACAGCACGCGGTCGAATGCGGGCAGATCGACGCCGGCGTTGCCACGGTTGACGATCGTGAAAAGCGCACCGAGCGCACCGGGCGTGTTGAGGTCGTCGGAGAGCGCGGCAAAGACGGGCGCGAAGATGGCGGCGTCGCCGCCGGTGGCGGGCAACGTGGCGCGGTAGGCGCGCAGCGTGGCGAGGGCCTTTTGGGCGGCGTGCAGGGAATCGAGCGTGAAGTTGAGCTGCTTGCGCGGGTGGCCGGCGAGGAGCGTGTAGCGCAGCTCCATCGGCGTGTGGCCCTTGGCGCGCAGGTCGTCGAGCGTGTACAGGTTGCCCAGACTCTTGCTCATCTTCTTGCCGTCCACGAGCAGGTGCTCGCTGTGGTACCAGTGCTGGCTGAAGGTCGCGCCGTTGCAGCACTCGCTCTGGGCGATCTCGTTTTCGTGATGCGGGAAGAGCAGATCGACGCCGCCGGTGTGCAGATCGATGGTCTCGCCGAGATGCTTTTTGCTCATCGCGCTGCACTCGATGTGCCAGCCGGGGCGGCCGCGGCCCCACGGGCTTTCCCAACCCACGTCGCCGTCGTCGGGCTTGTGGGCTTTCCAGAGGGCGAAGTCGCTGCCGTCCTCCTTTTCGTCGGCGTCGGCGGTCTGCGGTTTGAGGGAGGTGCCGAGCTTGAGCTCGCGCTCCTTCAGGTGCGAGAGGCGGCCGTACTCGGCGAACGAGGCGACCTTGAAATACACGGAGCCGTCGGCGGCGCGGTAGGCGTGGCCCTTCTTTTCGAGCTGCGCGATCATGTCCACCTGCTCGCAGATGTGGCCGGTGGCGGTGGGCTCGACGTGCGGCGAGAGGCAGTTGAGCGCAGCGCAGTCGGCGTGAAACTTGTCCGTCCACTGCTTGGTGACCTCGGCGAGCGGGCGCTTTTCCTCGCGCGAGCGGCGGATGGTTTTGTCGTCCACGTCGGTGAGGTTGCGCACGTGTTTCACCTTATCCGGGCCGAACTCGAGCTCGAGCAGGCGGCGGATGAGGTCGTTGACGACGAAGGTGCGGAAGTTGCCGATGTGCGCCGGCGCATAGACCGTCGGCCCGCAGTTGTAGAAGCGGTAAACGCCGTCGGCGTGCGACGGGCGGAGCTCTCGGTACTCGCGGGAAATCGATTCGTAGAGACGGATGGCCATGCGAAAGGCGGCAGGTTGAGGGAATTTCCGCCGCAGCGGAATAGCGTTTTTCGATTCCATCCTGCGGAAGAAACGTGTGGCAGGCACCCGCCAGGCCTGTTTGGGTGGGCCGACTCAACGCCATGGCCTCTCTCAAACTCAATCTCACGCACCGTCCCCGCCGCCTGCGCCGCACGCCCAGCCTGCGCGCCTTGGTCGAGGAGACCGTGCTGCGGCCGCAGGACTTCATCGCGCCGATGTTCGTCGTCGATGGCCACGGCGCGCCCGAGCCCATCGCGTCGATGCCCGGCATCTTCCGCTACAACCTCGACGACCTCGTCACCGAGTGCCGCGCGCTCCGCGACCTCGGCGTGCCGGCCGTCGATCTCTTTGGCAAAATCGACGAGCAGTTGAAGGATGCCGACGGCACGGTCGCCCTGCGCGAGGATGCGCTCGTGGCCCGCGCCGTGCGCGCCGTGAAAACCGCCGTGCCCGAGCTCACCGTGATCACCGACATCGCCCTCGACCCGTACACGACGCACGGGCACGACGGCGTGCTCAGCGCCGACGGCCGCGAGGTCGATAACGACCGCACCATCGCCAGCCTCATCGAAATGGCGCTGCTGCACGCCCGCGCCGGTGCCGACATGATTTCGCCCAGCGACATGATGGACGGCCGCGTGGGCGCGCTCCGCCAGGCGCTCGACGCGGCGGGCTTCGAACGCGTTTCCATCATGGCCTACTCGGCCAAGTACGCGTCGGCGTTTTACGGGCCGTTCCGCGACGCCGTCGGCACGTCCAGCGTCGGCAAGATCGCCGGCCCGTCCGACAAACGCACCTACCAGCTCAACCCCGCCAACCGCCGTGAGGCGCTCGTCGAAGTCGCCCTCGATGTGGACGAAGGCGCAGACATCGTGATGGTGAAACCTGCCGGTCCGTACCTCGACATCATCCGCGACGTGCGCGAGATGACCGACAAGCCCGTGGCTGCCTACCAGGTGTCCGGCGAGTACGCGCAAATCCACGCGGCCGCCGAGCGTGGCTGGCTCGATCTGGCGCGTTGCCGGCACGAATCGCTGCTCTCGATCAAACGCGCGGGCGCCGACATGATCCTCACCTATTTCGCCAAGGACATGGCGCAGGCGTTGCGCGGCTGAACCCGAGCGGCGCCGCTGGTGCCCCCGCCCAGAATCGAACTGGGATCACACGTTTAGGAAACGCGTGCTCTATCCATTTGAGCTACGGGGACGCAGACGAAGCCGCCATGTTTTGGAGCGTGCCCGCACGCGGCGAGCCTGAAAATACGTCTCCGGCAAAACGAAAAACGGGGCTGCGGGGGCCGGTTCCGACGTGCAATCAATGTTCTTGGCGCAGCGCCAAGATCCATAGCAGAGACAGACTGATAATGGCCACAATCAGCAGCTTGCGAAGCCATTTTCAACATATCCATTCTACGGATCCCTCAGGGAGCGCGTTGCGACCGATCAGCCAATGCACTCCAGTAGCGCAGAGCATCCGCAATCTCCTCCGAAAGATGAGTTGCCTTCCACGTCTGAGCGAAAGCCAGCCATTCGCGCACAGCTTCGATCTGATTCGGCGCTAAACGTTCAAACTCCCGTTGGCGTTCAAGTCGCAGTTTACGCTCACCAGCGATATCAACAGCATCACGTCCGATTTCAGCGCCTGCAAAATATGGCTCATCAAGATTTGCATTCAGATAGTATATCAGGTGTTCCCATTTCCATGGATCGCGCGGAGGTGCCTTCGCACTCGAATACAGGAGGACACCAAGAAACGGCGGAACGTCCTCGATATAGAACCCGCTGATATCACTAGCTAGCGTGTCTAGCTCCGATTCAGTCACGGCCTCCGGTAGGAAGCCGGGAGTCTCTGGTATCAGCTTCGGAAAGCTGGTTTCGATTTTGTGAAGCAGCTTCATTAATGAGCTCCTGCTGCCGTCCCAAGCCGGCAGGCGAGGTCGTAGGTGGAGGCGTGCGTAGCCAGGGTCTGGCTGGCGGTGCCGGACAAGGTCGTACTCAGGAGGCGGCCCTGGGCGTCGCGTGCGTAGGCGATGGTTTGTCCGGTCGACATGGCGAACTGGGCCACCACACTGGCGCGGGTATCATACTTGTAAAGGAAGGGTTTGGCTGAGACACGTCAATCGAGCAAGGCGGGCAGCCGTGCTGTCGGCATCGTAGGTGGAAGTGAGCTGGCGCCCGGCGCGGGACTGCGTCTCGACGACGGGGGCGAAAGGCACACGAAAAAATGCGGGTTGACACCCCCGGTAGGCCCGGCACGGTGCTCGCTTCACTTTTTAACAATGAGCACGACTGAACAACCGCAGCGTTCCCTGACGCCCATCGAGATCCCGTTTACCTCGCCCGAGATGCTGGTCCGCCAAAAGACCGACACCGGCAAGATCCTGCCGCGTAAGTACACGCACCTCTCGGCCAAGGAGCAGCGCGCCATCACGCGCACGATCAAGCGTTCGCGCAACATGCTGCTCGCCCAGTAAGGCGCGCCAGCAGTTTCCCATTTCGTTGGCCGGAGCATCACGCTCCGGCTTTCTTTTTGACCATGGCCGCCGCCACCCGACGTTCGCCGAAAGCCCGTGTTTACCGGGGCACGCCGCGCAATCTCGCGCGGCTCGCCTCCGCGCTGGGGCGTGGCGAACTCGTCGCAGTGCCCACCGAGACGGTGTACGGACTCGCGGCCGATGCGCTCAACCCGCGCGCATGCCGGTCGATCTTCCGCGCCAAAGGCCGGCCGACCGCCGATCCGTTGATCGTGCACATCCACGCCTGGCGGCAACTGGAGCAACTGGCCGAGCCCAACGACGCCGCGCGCCGGCTCGCCAAGGCATTCTGGCCGGGCCCGCTCACGATGGTGTTGCCCAAAAAAGCCTGCGTGCCGGCCATCGTCACCTCGGGGCTGCCCAGCGTGGCGATCCGCATGCCGCGCCACGCACTTTTCCGCCGGCTGCTGAAGCAGTGCGAGCGCCCGCTCGCGGCGCCCAGCGCCAATCCATTCGGCTACGTGAGCCCGACGACGTCCGCGCACGTGCTCGCCGGGCTCGGGCAACGCATCTCGTACATCCTCGAAGGCGGCGCGGCGACCATCGGCCTCGAATCGACCATCGTCGATCTGCGCAACCCTGCCGCCCCTCGCCTGCTGCGCCCCGGCGCCATCACGCGCGAACAGCTTGAGGCCGTGCTCGGCCTGCCGGTCGAGGTCGTCCACGGCCACGCCGCGCCGGCGCAACCGCGCGCCCAGATCGCGCCCGGCCTGCTCCTGCGCCACTACAGCCCGCACACGCCGGTGACGCTGCACGAGCGCCTCGCGCCGGCGGATTATCGCAACGCGTCTGCCGACGAAGCGTGGCTGCTGCTCATGCGCCCGACCGGCCGGACCAGCCCGCACGTGTACGCGCTCGACCCGCGCGGCGACCTGCGTGGCGTCGCCCGACATCTTTTTGGAAAACTGCGCGAGCTCGATGCCGCCGGCTACCGGCGCATCCATGTGGAGCTCGCCCACGGCGGCGGTCTGGCCGACGCCATCAACGACCGACTCCGCCGCGCCGCCGCCAAAGGTTGAGCGCCGGTTGAGCCGAGCGGCGGCGTGGCGTGCCGCGCCCGCCCCCCCGTGCGGACACGAAAAAGCGGAGGCGTTTTCCCCTCCGCGAAATCGAGCCGCTGTGCGGCGGCGCACCCGGCGCGCGGTTTACTTGAGCAGCATGTCCTTCACCGTCTTGCCGGCGGGGATCATGGGGAGCACGTGCTCGGTGTAGGGCACGACGACGTCGAGCACGTACGGGCCATCGTGATCGAGCATCTCCTGAATGGCCTCGCGCAGCTCGCTCTTCTTGATGACGCGGCGCCCCTTCACGCCGAAGCCCTCAGCGATCTTCACGAAGTCGGGGTACAGGCCCGAGGGGTTGTCGGGACCGCCGATGTTGTTCTTGTCGCCGAGGATCGTGTTGCCGCGCAGCTTGTCGTAGAAGCGGTCTTCCCACTGCACGACCATGCCGAGGTGCTGGTTGTTAAGGATCATGGCCTTCGCGGCGATGCCCTCGATCTTGGCGGTGGCGAGCTCCTGCACGTTCATCATGAACGAGCCGTCGCCATCGATGTCGATCACCTGCATGTCGGGGCGCGCGACCTTGGCGCCGAGCGCCGCCGGGTAGCCGAATCCCATCGAGCCGAGCCCGAGCGAGCTGATGTAGCGGCGGGGCTTGTCGAAACAGTAGTACTGCGCGGTCCACATCTGGTGCTGGCCCACGCCGGTGGCGATGATGGCGTCGCCCTTGGTCAACTCGTAGAGGGCCTGGATCGCCTCCTGCGGCTGGATGTGGCGCGCATGGCGGTCGTAGGTGAAGGGGAAATCGGTGCGCCACTGGCGCACCTGCGCATGCCAGGCGGAAAGATCGGCGGCCTTCTGGCGGCGCTCGGCGAGCAGCTGATTGAGCCGGGCGAGCGCGTACTTGAGATCACTGACGATCGGGAGCTGGACGTGTTTGTTTTTGTCGTGCTCCGACGGGTCGATGTCGATGTGCACGATCTTGGCGTGGCCGCCAAACTTGCTCGTGTCGCCGGTGATGCGGTCGTCGAAACGCACGCCAAACGCGAGGAGCAGATCGCTCTGGTCAACGGCCCAGTTGCTATACGCGGCACCGTGCATGCCGAACCAACGCAGCGAAAGCGGATGCGATTCCGGGAACGCGCCCAGGCCCATCAACGTCGTCGCGACCGGGATGCCGGTGCGCTCGGCAAATCGTTTCAAGTCGTCGTGAGCCTCGGCCGAGATGATGCCGCCGCCGACGTAGAGCATCGGCTGCCGCGCGGCCGCCACGAGATCGAGCACTTGGTTGAGCTGCTCGTCGGTGGCGCGATGCGCCTGGCTGAGCCACGGGTTGCGGAAAGAAACCGTCTCCGGGTACTCGGGGACGAAGCGCGCCTGTTGCACGTCCTTCGGGATGTCGATGACCACCGGACCGGGGCGGCCGGTGCGGGCGATTTCAAAGGCCTCCTTGAACACGCGGGGCAGGTCCTTCACGTCGAGCACGAGGAAGGAGTGCTTCACGACCGGCATCGTCATGCCGAGGAAATCGGTCTCCTGAAACGCCATCTTCCCGATGTATTTCTGGAAAACCTGGCCGGTGATCGCGACCATCGGGATGGAGTCCATGTACGCGTCGGCGATGGCCGAGACGAGATTGGTTGCGCCCGGACCGCTGGTGGCCATGCACACGCCGACCTTGCCCGAGACGCGCGAGTAGGCGTCGGCGGCAAACCCGCCGCCCTGCTCGTGGCGGGGGAGCACCACGCGGACCTTGCCGCTGCGGGCAAAAGCCTGGTGCAACTCCAGCGAGCTGCCGCCTGGATACGCGAAGATCACATCCACGCCCTCGCGCAACAGACACTCGACGACGCAGTCCGCGCCCTTCATTTCACGACTGGCGACAGGCTTTTTCTGGGCGGGAGACTTGGCGGGCTTTTTCTTCATGGCGTTACAAATCGGGAAGGCGGGAGAAAAACCCAACGCGACGCGGGGAAGCAAGAGTGGTTTTATGAGGATCTCCGCCAGAGAAACGGCGGCATCGGCCTCGCGGGAACACAGGACCTCACTGGCCTCCAGACAGATATATTCACAGGTAAAAACAGGGCGGGAAAATCTCCTCCTCGCGCTTGCCTTTTCTCGCCCAAACAGCCCAGACACCGCCAACGCGACGACCGGGCGATTCCCTGACCAAACGATGCCCAAAAATCGGGTTTTCCCTGATTTTTTGCGTCGGGGATTTCGAAGCGTAAGTTGCTTGGTATCTACTGATTTTTGCGCATCAGAAGCAGGTAGGATTACCGAGATCGCCATCCAAGTCACCCCACGAGGGCGGCGGTCAACGATCCGCGCGACTCCGTTCCAGCCGGAGCGCGCTTTTTCTTGCTTCAACGCTTCCCCAAAACCCCGCCATGTCCGTCATCAAGTTCCCCGCCAGTCCTGCAGCCCACAAGCCCACCCACGACCTCTACCTGACCTTCTTCGTGGGGCAGGAATCGTATGCCATCCACCAGGCACGCGTGCATGAGATCGTCCGTCAACGCCCGCTCATCGCCGCCCCCTGGATGTCCCCCTGCATCCACGGCCTCGTGCAGCTGCGCCACACCGCCCTCCCGGTCGTCGATCTGCGCCGCAAATTCGGCCTCCGCCACATCGAGGACACCGAACACACCAGTATCATCATCGCCAGCCTTGATACAGCCGAGTCGGCCCATCCGCGCATCGGCATCGTCGTCGATCGCATCGCAGAAAAAGTCCGGCTCCAGCCCCACCAGATCGAGGAGACCCCTGAGTTTAAGATCTCGTCGGACACCGCCTTCGTGCGAGGCCTGGCCTACATCAAAGGGACGATGCGCATGCTCCTCGATGTCGACTGGTTACTCGCCCGTGAGCGCTTCGCTTGCGAAGCCCACGGATAAGCCGCCGCCCCCCGCCGCGCCAGCCAGCCCCGGCGGTCAAACCAACCTCAAAAGCCGCACCAGCCATGTTCAAAAACCTCAAACTGGGCATCAAACTCAACGGTGCCTTCATCGCAGTTGCCGGGCTCACCTTTCTCCTCGGAGCACTCGCGATCTTCAACATGTCGCGCGTCAAGACCATCGCCCAGCGTCTCGACGAGACGAACATCCCTGAAATATCTGTCGCCACCCACTTGGAACGGGCCGTCCTGCGCACCATGTTCGAGTCGCGCGGCTACGCCTATACCGAGGACCCCAAATTCCTCGAGCTCGCCCAGACCCAACTCGGCGAGGTAAAAAAGTACCTGCAGGAGGCCAAGGCCCTCGCGTCGAAGCAAAACCTGACCGAACTCGCCGCGCGTGCCACGACGGCCGAAACCGCCATCCTCGAGTACGAGCGCCTCATGCAAGAAGGCGCCGCCATCACCGCGGAGTTGAATCAACAAAAACAACAGGCCCTCGCAGCATCCGACCGCTACCTCAAAGTCTGCGCCGCCTTCCTCGAAAGCCAGAATCAGCAACTCGGCAACGAGACCTCCGCCATCACCGCCGGCAAACTCTCCCCCGAGAAACTGGAAGAGCGCCTGCAGAAAATCGCTGAGATCTCGAGCATCGCGTCCCTCGGCAACGCCATTCGCAACGACACCCTCCAGGCCATTTCCACCCGCGACACCGCCCTGCTCCAGGAAATGCCCCGGCGCTTCACTCAGATCAACGCCGCCCTCGATCAGCTCAAGTCCAACACCCGGCAGGAAATGAATCTCCGCCAGATCGAAGAGTGCCGGGCCCAAGGCCAGAACTACCTCACCAACATTCGTCAGTTCGTCGAAAGCTGGGCCAAACGCGACACGATCACCGCCCGCCGGCTCACCCTGGGCAACACCGCGACCCAAGCAACCCTCGAAGCCGCTCAGCTCGGCATGGCTAACACCGAAAAAGGCGCCCGCGAATCCGCCGGTGCACTCTCGGCCGCCTCCACGATCCTCCTCGCCGGCTGTATCGTCTGCGTCGTCCTCGCAGTCCTCCTCGGCCTGACCATGACACGGATGATCACGCGGCCGATCCACGCGCTGGTGGGAGGGCTTGGCCAGATCGCGATCGGAGATCTTTCGGCACGTGTCACCGTCGATTCCCACGACGAGATCGGCCAGCTCTCCAGCGCCGCCAACAAGATGGCCGAGGCTCTCGACTCCAAGGCTCAGCTCGCCGTCCAGATCGGCGACGGCGACCTCCGTCACGAAGTCCAACTCGCCTCGGACAAGGACACCCTCGGCCTCGCACTACAGAAGATGGTTTCGAACCTCCGCGACATCGTCGCCAACGTCCGCTCCGCCGCAGAAAACGTCTCCGCCGGTTCCGAAGAGATGACCAGCACCGGCCAGACACTCTCCACCGGCTCCTCCGAACAGGCTGCCTCCGTCGAGCAAGTCTCCGCCTCCATGGAGCAATCCTCCGCCGCCATCCAGCAAAACACCGACAACGCACGCCAAACCGAGAAGATCGCCACCAAGGCCGCAGACGATGCCAACCAGGCAGGACAATCCGTCTCACAGACCGTCCAGGCCATGAAGGACATCGCACAAAAGATCTCCATCATCGAAGAGATCGCACGACAGACCGACCTCCTCGCCCTCAACGCCGCCATCGAGGCCGCTCGTGCCGGCGAACACGGCAAGGGCTTCGCCGTCGTCGCCTCCGAAGTCCGCAAGCTCGCTGAACGCTCCCAGACCGCCGCCGGCGAGATCTCCAAACTCTCCTCCCCCTCCGTCGAAATCGCTGAGGCCGCCGGCTCCATGCTCGACAAACTCGTCCCAGATATCCGCAAAACCGCAGAACTCGTCAAAGAGATCACCGCCTCCTCCGAGGAACAAAACACCGGCGCATCCCAGATCAACAAGGCCATCCAGGAACTCGACAAAATCATCCAGCAAAACGCCTCCGCTTCCGAGGAGCTCGCCTCTCAGGCCGAACAACTCCAGAGCACCATCGAGTTCTTCAAGGTCGACTCACAAGCCGCTCGCATCGCCTCCGCTCGCACCTCGCCGGCAGCACAGAAAGCACCGCCGGCAGCCCGCGCCCGCATGGCCGCAAGCATCCGCACCACCTCCGATCTCAAACTCTGAAGGGTTCAGTTATGAGCGTCGCGGACGTGACCAGTGCACTGACGCCGCAGCAGTTCGCGGATTTCAGCACCTTCATCGCGCAGCATCTTGGGATCAAGATGCCCCCCTCGAAGCAGGTGATGCTGCAAAGTCGCCTGCACCGGCGGCTGCGTGAGCTTGGGTTGGAAAGTTTCGCAGAGTACCACGAACGATTCTTCCGAGACGAGGCCGCCCAGGCCGGGGAGATCGAGCACCTGCTCAATCTCGCGACGACCAACAAGACGGACTTCTTCCGCGAGCCCGAGCACTTCGACATCCTTTCGCGCGAAGTCCTGCCTCGATGGCTCCATCAGCCCACCGGCTCGGTCTTCCGGGTGTGGTGCGCGGGTTGCTCCACCGGAGAGGAACCGTACACCCTCGCCATCACCCTGATGGAGGCGCGCGCCCGGCAACCCTTCGAGTTCTCCATCCTCGCGACCGACGTCAGCACGCGCGTGCTCCAGCACGCCCGCACCGCCATCTACACCGAGGAGCAAATCGCCCCCATTCCGCAACCGCTCCGCACAAAATATCTCCTCCGCAGCCGCGACCCGGAAAAACGCCACTATCGCATCGCCCCCGAAGTGCGGGCCAGCGTGCGCTTCGGGCACCTCAACTTCCTGTCGTCCCAGTACGGGCTGCGCGAGCTGATGGACGTCGTTTTTTTTCGCAATGTCATGATCTACTTCGACCGTCCCACACAGACGGACGTCGTCACCAAGATCTGCCATCATTTGCGGCCCGGCGGGCATCTCTTTATCGCGCACTCCGAGTCGCTTCAGGGCCAGCCACTACCACTGCGCCTCCTCGGCCCGGCCTTCTTCCAACACGATCCCTCGGTCCTGCGCACATGAGAAACACCGGGTTCATCGCACCGCCCGCCCCAGACTGCGACGTCGTCTTCGCCGAAGCCACCCTATGGGCCGGCGATATCGTCGCGGACAAGACCCCCGTGCGCATGTCGACCGTCCTAGGCTCCTGCGTCTCCGTCTGCCTGTACGACCCGGCCAAACGCTGGGGCGGCATGAACCACTTTCTTGTCCCCAAGGGGGGCACCACGGCGATCCACGGCGACTGGGCCGTGGCCCACCTCGTCGAACGCATGCACGAGCTAGGCAGCCCGGCACGCAATCTTCAGGCGAAGATCTTCGGAGGCGGCAGCCCTCTCCGCCTCGCCAACGAGGAGTACGCCGTCGGCTCCGCCAATGTCGCCGTAGCACGCCATGTGCTCGCCTCCTACAACATTCCCATCGTGGCCGAGCGCGTCGAGCACGGCGGCGGCCTGCGACTTTTTTTCGAAAACTGGACCGGCACCGTGTGGGTCCGCCTGCACGCATCCAAAGGAGCCTGATATGCAAAACCCCGTCAAAGTCCTCATCGTCGACGACTCGCCCGTGATCCGGATGACCATGTCCGAGTTGCTCGCCTCCGATCCGGAAATCCAGGTGCTCGGCGCCGCAGCCGACCCCTATCAGGCCGTCGCGCTCATGCGACAGCAGGCGCCCGACGTCATCACCCTCGATGTCGAGATGCCCAAGATGGACGGGCTCACCTTCCTGCAAAAAATCATGGGGCAGCACCCAATTCCAGTGATCATCTGTTCGAGCCACACGACCCTCGGCTCGGACCTGACGGTCAAGGCACTCGACTACGGTGCCGTCGACATCATCACCAAGCCGCGCATCGGCACCGAGGCGTTTCTCGCCGAATCACGCATCCTCATCTGCGATGCCGTCAAGGCCGCCGCCCGCGTCCGCTCCGACCGGCTCGCCCGGCGCGTCGGCGCCAGGCCCAAACTCACCGCCGATGCAGTCCTGCCCAAGGCCGAGCCCGGCGCACGCATCGCCGCGACTGAGAAGATCATCCTCATCGGCGCCTCGACCGGCGGCACCGAGGCAATCTCGACCCTCCTCGGAAGCCTGCCCGCAGAGACGCCCGGCATCGTCATCGTGCAGCACATGCCCGAGGTGTTCACCAGCTCCTTTGCCGCCAACCTCGATACCTTCTGCCGCCTCAAGGTGAGCGAAGGGACCGACGGCGCCCCCGTCCTGCCCGGCCACGCGTTGATCGCTCCCGGAGGCAAACACACGCTCATCAAACGCAGCCACGACCGCTACTTTATCGAGGTGCGCGATGGCCCGCTCGTCAGCCGGCACCGCCCCTCCGTCGACGTACTCTTCCGCTCCGCCGCACGCTACGCCGGCGCCAACGCCATCGGCGTCATCCTCACCGGCATGGGCGACGACGGTGCCCAAGGCATGAAGGAGATGCACGATGCCGGCGCCTACACCTTCGCCCAAGACGAGCACACCTGCGTCGTCTTCGGGATGCCGGGCGAGGCCATCAAGCTCGGCGGCGTAAAACAGGTGCTCCCCCTGGAACAGATCGGCCCCGCACTTCTGCACCAATGCCGCATACCGGCTCCGGCCCCCCTCCGTCCATGAAAACCATTCTCGTCGTAGACGACTTTGCGAGCGTTCGCCTCTACCACACCACCTTTCTCAAACAGAAAGGCTATGATTGCGTGGCGGTATCCGACGGCGCCGAAGCGTTACGAGTACTCCAGCAGCGCCCCATCGACCTCGTCCTACTGGACATGGTGATGCCCACCATGGACGGTATCGAATTCCTCGCCCGGGTGCGCAGCATGCCCGGGTTTGCCAGCCTGCCCATCCTGGCCATCACGTCCGAGGCCCAGAAAGCCGAGACCCTCGAATCGCAGGCACGCTACGGATTTCACGTGCTCCTCAAACCGGTCCTGCCCGCGGCCCTCCTCGAACAGGTGCAACGCCTGCTGCCACTCGAATAGCCCACGGCCATGCACCTGATGACGCCCAACGCCCTTCGATTTGCCCGCGAGATCCGCAGGCGCTGCCACTGGCCGCGCTGGCAGACTTCGCTGAAGTCCTGGCGACCGGCGTGGGTGGGCGATCTCCGCATCCGCCGCCTGCAACCCGCCATCGCCAGCCATCAGGAGGCCCTCTTGCGATTCGGACACGAGTCAGACGAGGAGTTCACAGCCCTCGCCGTCGAGCTATCCCGCCTCAACGCAAAGTTCTCCGAGTTGCGCGAACAAAGCACCGCCCTCGATCTCGTCGTGCAAGGCCTCGACGAGGAGCGTGCCTCAGAAGCCGCCTACCAGCTCTACAAAAGTTCGATCGACCTCGTCCACTCGAGCATGGGCATCGCCCTTTCTGAGCAGGAGCAGATGCTTCAGGTCGAGGCCGGACTGCAAAACGCCCAGGCGGCCCAAAGCCACTTCGCCCATAGTAACATCACCCTGCGCGTCCTCATGATGGGTCTTCGCATGGAAGCGGCGCGTGTCGCCCCAGAGGAGCAAGGCGTATTTCTCACGGTGGCCGATGCCGTCCAGGAGACCGCAGAAAAGATCATGGACACCGTCGGTGTCGCCTTCGCCCATATCGCAGCCGTCCTTGCCGAAACAGGCACCGAGCGCAGGCAACTCAGGCACCTCGAGCAATCCCTGCACGGCCGCGCCCATGCCAACATCTCGGCGATCCACCGCGAGCTCGACGCGCTCCAGGCCGCCCTCGCCCCCTGCCACGAGGAAGGGCTCCGCATTGCCGCCCTGCTCGATCAAACCACGCCGACCTCCCTGCGCATCATCTCTGCACTCCAGCACCAGGATATCGTCCGCCAGAAGCTCGAACATGTCGCCACCGGATTCAGCGACATCACCACCCACATGACAGACGGACAACTCGCGCAGGGCCGTGGCAAGCATCGACGCCGGCTCGACCACGGCTATCTCCACCATGCCGCCCGTGTCCAACAAACGCACCTCGTGGCCGCCCGCGAAGAGATCGAAACCGCAGGCGAAAAAGTCACCTCCAGCCTCCACTCGCTTCTCGCACTTGGCGACGGCCTCATGGGGCAATTCTCACGAATGGAGGAGGTCGCAGAGACCGCGTTTGGCAACTTTCACGTCGCCGAGATGTTCGCCCGTGAGGTCGAAGCCCTCGCACAAATCGCCGACCAGGGCCGCCAGACCAACCAGAAAGTCACAGCACTCGTCGCGCGCATCACCGAAATCGTCGAGGTCTTCTCCCAACACCTCGGCCGGCATGAGTATGATGTCCGGCTCGTCGCCCTCAACGCCCAGATCGCCGCCTGCCGCATGCCCGATGCCGAAGCGCTCAACAAACTCGCCGAGGAAATCAACCGCGTGGCCACTGCAAACGCCGCCCTGACCGACGACCTCACCCGCGAGCTCAACCACACCCTCCGCCACCTCGAGGGCATCAAGCACGAGGCCGATGAATTTCTCCGCGTCATCTCCACGGAACGCAGCGCCCTCGCAGCCAACGCCCAGGTCGTCACCGGAAAACTCAACCGCCTCAGCACGACCGTCCGCCAGAGCGCAGCCCGCCTGAATCAGGAGTTCGCCGCCGTCCACGCCAGCTGCAAGGCCCTGCTCGCCCGCCTGTGCTTTCCCTCGCTCATCACAACAAGCTTTGGACCGGCCGAGACATTCTGCCTGCAACTGAGCGCCATCACCCAGGCCCGCTCGCAAACTCTCAGTGAAGAAGCCGCCGAACGGCTGGAGGCGCATCAGGAGCGTTACACCATGCAGCAGGAAAACATGGCGCACCAGGCCGCACTCGCCACGCTCGCCGCGGGCAGCGCCGCCGCCACCCTGGGGGCGCCGGAGGATGTGGAGTTGTTCGACCCGCCCCCGGCTGAAGCCTCCCCAGCCGCGCCGGGCATGATTGCAGACACCGCCCAAGACAACGAGTCCGCCGCACTGCCCGATGTCGCGGCCATTGCCCCTGACGCGACCAACGGCACACCGATTGATGCTGGGAATACCAGTCCGGAAAAACCCACAGCCGCCTCTGGGAAAGCCCCCGCCGATGACCTCGGCGATGGGATCGAGTTATTCTAGCCCGTTTCCATTTTGCATGAAGACGATTCATCAGGACCCGCCCTTGATCAGCGAACCACGACTCGACGAGCTCATCTCCTCGCTGGGCGAATCCGCCACGGATATTCTTCCGCAGATTCTCGTCGCCTTTTGCCACGATTTCGAGGCGCGCCACGCAAAGCTCCAACGTGTCTGCCGCAAGCATGCCCACGCCGAGCTCTCCGAGATCGTCCACGACTTCAAGGGCCTCGCCCAAAGCATCGGCTGGGCCGGGCTCAGCAGCCTTTGCCGCGACATCAGGCTCCAGTTACAGGATCATCGGTTCGATGAATGGGATACCCTCCCTGCCCGACTTCAGAAACTCTACGCCGAATCTCTCGCCGAAACCCAACGACTTCTGGCGCACCGCCACCTGGGCCAGACGTCCATCGTCTTGAGCCCACCGGCCACCAGTCACGAGTAACCCCGCACATCGCACATGCCTCCACGTCAGCCAGAAAACGAGCATCCGCTCCAGCCTGCGGTCCCGTCCCCAGGCGCGCTCTGGTTGCGTCGCCTTGCCATCGCCTTGCTCCTCGTTCTGGCCGCCAGCCTGGCCATCGCGGCACTCCGCGTGCTCCAGACGAGCGAGAAAGCCTCCGCCCGCCGCCTGGTCGAACAGGAAGTCAAACGACTCCACGTGCTCGGCCAGACATTGCAACCGCTCCTGCACGCGCCCGCAGACGCCGCCCCCGCCACTCAACTTCGGCTCCAAAACGCGCTCGTCCAGTACGCCCCCCTCGCTCCCGCCTCCACACACACCGTCCTCGTCGACTTGAGCGGTCGCATCCCGCCCTTGTCCGATTCAGCGCCCCCCCCCGAATTTACCTCACACTGGGGTGCCATCCGCAGCCTGCACGAGGGCACCCTCGAAGAGCCCGGACACACCTTTGTGGTCACCACCCTGGCCGCTGAACATGGGCTCTCGGGCTCCGGAGGATGGAAACTCTTCGCCATTGTGCCCGACACCACTCTTCAAGCGGAAATCCGGCCCATCTCGATGGCGTTTTTCTCGGCACTCGGTGCCACCATTATTCTCGCAACCGCGCTCGCGGTCACCCTCCTCCATCGAACGGCCAGGGACCTGCACGGACACGCTCCAGCCACCCACAACTCCGCCAGCGCCCCCGCTAATCACACCCGGATCGAACAGACACACCCGCACCTCGCCCATTTCTCTCAACTTATCGAGCAAGCCCCGCTCCCGGTGATCATCACCAGCGCCGACGGCCTCATCGAATACGTAAACCCGGCGTTCTGTTCCAGCAGCGGCTACTCCTCGCTGGAAGTCATCGGCAAAAGACCATCCGTGCTCGCAGACACCAGCCAGCCCGCCCCCCTCGAGCGAGACATCCAGGCCACCCTCTCCACCGGACACAAATGGGTGGGCGAACTCCACAACCACCGCAAAGACGGCGCGCCCTACACCCTCCGGGCCCTCGTGCTCCCCCTGTGCGACGAGCGCGGCCACATCACCCACCATGCCGCCATCATGGAGGACATCACCGACCGCAAACGCACCGAACAATCGCTGGCCTGGCTCGCCCCCCTCTTCGAGAACACCCGCGACATCTGTTGCATCAAAGGGCTCGACCTGCGCGTGCTCGCCGCCAACCGGGCCTTCGCCCGAGTCATGGGCAAGGCCTCCCCCGAGGAAATCGTCGGCAAGACCGACGCCGAAATCTTCGGCCTCAACGAAGATCAGGAACCCGTCCACAGCTACATGGAGGACGAACGCCACGCCCAGCGCCTCCGCCCGGGCGAGCAACTTATCCGTGAGGAAACACTCCACTGCGCCAACGGCCAGGCGCTCACCATCCTCACCAATAAATTCCCAGTCTTCAATCAGGACGGCCACCTCATCGCCACCGCCAACATCTCCACCGACATCACGGCTCTCAAAGAAACGGAGCGCGAACTCATCGTGGCCAAAGAAAAAGCCGAGTCCGCCAGCCGCGCAAAGAGCCTCTTCCTGACGCATATGAGCCACGAGCTCCGCACTCCCCTCAACGCCATCAACGGCATCGCCGCCACCCTCGCAGAACAAGACATCCCCGCAGACGCGAAAAAAGCTGCCCGCATCATCCAACAGGGTGGCCAGAACCTCCTCGGGATCATCGAGGAAATCATCGAGTACACCGGACTGCAGGCCCCCGACGTCCCCCTCGAAAAACAGCCGTTTTCGCTCCCAGAGATGATCCTCTCGACCCTCCGCATGGCGAGCGACCCGCTCCGCAGCCGCAGCATCAAACTCGATTACTGGGTCAACGCCGCCACACCCGCGATGGTCGTCGGCGACGCCCGGCGCATCCAGCAGATCCTCCTCAACCTGCTCGCCAACGCCGTCAAATTCACCGAGCGCGGGCGCGTCCACCTGCACATTGAGACCAGCGAGCTGGCCGGCGGGCGCCTGTGTCTCCAATTCTCCGTCCTCGATACCGGCATCGGCATCGCCCCCGAACGCCTCCAAGAACTCTTTCAACCCTTCGTCCCCAGCGACCCCAAGGCCCAGACACCCAGCCTCGGCGCAGGCCTCGGACTGTGCATCGCCCAGACAAGCGCCCGCCTCATGGGCAGCGAGATCACTGTGCGCAGCCGGCCGGGCAAAGGCTCCGCCTTTCGCTTCGCCCTCGACCTCGAGAAAAGCCCGGACTCCGAGGAGCCATTCATCGGCTACGGAGCTCCCGGCCTCGCAGGGAAACGCGCCCTCGTCATCGAGTCCGACCCCGTCCGCCGCGCCCTTCTCTCGGACATGCTGCGCGCCTGGAGCGTCCATCCAACCATTCTGCCCCCGCACCGGTTCCCCACCTCGATGGCCGCATTTCTCCCCCCGTGCGACTTTGCCATCATCGATCAGGATGCAATCCCGCTCCACACCGACGAATGGACCACCAGCGAAGGCACCCCGATCCCGGTGCTCTGGCTCGCCCACGCGACCCCGCACGCCGAACATCACGACGAAGGCGCCGCCCTCGTTCGCCCATTCGCCCCTGCCGATCTGGCCGCACACCTCGAACGCCTCGTCCGAAAATCCGCGCAGGTCGCCCACGCCCCCGCCCCCGAACGCACCTCGCCCCTGGCCACGCGCATCCCCTTGCGCATCCTCGCCGCCGACGATGTTGCCACCAATCGCGAAGCCATCCGAGTCATGCTTCACCACCTCGGCTACGAGGTGCAACTCGTCGAAAACGGCGCCGAGGCCCTCGCCCAACTCCGCCAGCGCCTTTTCGACCTGGTCATTCTCGATGTCCAGATGCCCGTCATGGATGGCTTCACCGCCGCCCGAGAAATCCTCCGCAGCCAGCCCGATCCCTCCCTGCGGCCCAAACTCGTGGCCCTCACCGCCAACGCCATGCCGGGCGATGCCGATGCCTGCCTCGAAGCAGGCATGGATGCCTACATCAGCAAACCCGTCCTCCCGCAAAAACTGGAGTCGTGCATCACCCGCCTCTTCGAGGCCGGCGTCCCCACCCAGCCCGCGCCGGCCTCCCCCCGCGCTCCGACATCCGAACCCATGTGGGTCGATGAATCACAACTCGATGCGATCCTCGAAGCCGTTGATCGCAACTCAGCCCTCGACCTGATCCACCAACTCCTCGGGACCTTCAAAAACGACTACCGCAAACGCCACCCTCGCCTGCAACAAGCCTGTCGCGCCCGAGACACCGCCGCGCTCATCGAAGTCGTCCACGGCCTCAAAGGCAGCTCCCTCATCCTCGGATGGTGCCGATTCAGCGTCCACTGCACCACCACCTTAGATGCCCTTCGCCAAGGCTCCTTTGACGGATGGGCGACCCTCCCCGAGGAAATCCAGTCGCTTTACGACCGATCCATCGTCGAACTGAGCCACGTCATCGCCAGGCGTGCCCAGCCCACCCAAGCCGCTCCCTCTTCCACCCCACTCCCATGAGCAGTTACCAAATCGATACCACCGGCCTCGACGTCAAACTCCGCCTCTCCGGCGAAGTCACCATCGAACAAGCCCGCGCCTTTCACAACGCCCTCAAAGCCGCCATCCGCCCCGGCCAGCGCCTCACCATCAATGCCGCGGGCATGACACGCCTCGATGCCGCCGCCCTCCAGATCCTCCTCTCCGCAGCCAGGTCCGCCTCCACCGTTTACGCCAGCTCCAGCTCCCCCGCATGGGAGGAAGCCTTCCGACGCTTCGCCCTCGAAGATCCCATCACCTCCATCGCCACCTAAACGCCATGCCAAAAACCGTGATCACCGTGGATGACTCGATGAGCATCCGTGAAACCGTGAAGATGACCCTCCAGTCCGCCGGCTATCAGGTCCTCACCGCGGAGGATGGCAACCGGGGCCTCTCCATCTGCCTCACCCAAAAGGCAGACCTCGTCATCACCGACCTCAACATGCCCAACATGGACGGCATCACCCTCATCGGCCGCCTCCGAGAACTCCCGGCCTACAAATTCACGCCCATCCTCATGCTCACCACCGAGTCTCAAGAGGATAAAAAGGTAGCCGGGAAAAAAGCCGGCGCCACCGGCTGGATCATCAAACCCTTTGACCCCGCACGATTCATCGCCGTCGTCAAAAAAGTCTGCCCCATCGGCGAGCCAGTCCTCGTATGATCGACCTCGACGACATCCAGCGCCGCACCCGCGAGGTCTTCCGCCAGGAGGCCTCCGACCTCCTCGCCGAGCTGGAAGCCGCCCTGCTCGATCTTGAAGCCGCCCCCGCCAACGCCGACGCCATCAACCGCGTCTTCCGGGCCATGCACACACTTAAGGGCTCCGGCGCCACCAGTGGGTTTCCCGAGCTCTCCCAGTTCCTCCACCACGTCGAAGACGTCTTCAACGCCGCACGCGAAGGCCGCGTCCAGGTCTCCCCCACCATCATCGACCGAACCCTCAAGGTCAGCGACGCCGTCACCCGCTACCTCGCCGATACCACCGACCGCGCACGCGACATCCTCACGCAAGCGCAACCCCACCTCGACGTCCTCCTCGCGCATCTCCCCCAGAAAACGGCCACGACGAACCAGGCCGCCACCGCGGCCCAGGAAAAACGCTTTCGCATCCACTTTCGCCCTCACCGCCAGCTCTTCCAGACTGGTACCGACCCCGGCGTCTTCCTCGACGATCTCCGTGCCCTCGGCACCACCAACATCACCGGCTTGACCGATGAGCTGCCGGACCTCGACGCGCTCGATCCCGAGCAGTGCTATTTACACTGGCAGATCGACCTCGCGACCACCGGCAACGAAAGTGCCATCCGTGAAGTCTTCGCGTTCGTAGAAGACGACTGCGACCTCGACATCCACGCACTCGATGCCGACGAAGCTCCCCTCGGCATCGCGAGCCCGATCGCCGCTCCACAGCCGCCCCCCGGCGAATGGCTCATCGACTTTAAGCTCACCCCGCAAAGCCTCGCGGCCCCCGGCCTCGTCGACTCCCTCTGGCTCAACCTCGCAAAGCTCGGCTCACACCGCGTCCTCCAATCTCCGGCCGGCCCCACACCCCAGGCGGGCGACTGGCGCATCTCGCTGACGACCGCACTCGACGAACCCACCATTGCCGACGCCTTCGTCTTCATCCTCGACGCCGCCCCTGTCATCCGTCGCACCGCATCCACCGCCGCGAGTTCAGCCCCACCCACCCCTCCGCGCCCGGCCACCACCGGTGCCCCCGCGCACAACGACACTCTCCGCGTCGCCTCGGAAAAGATCGACCGCCTCGTCAACCTTGTCGGCGAACTCGTCATCCTGCGGTCCCAAGTCACCGCAGCCTGCGATACCCTTGGCCAGGTCCCGCCCGCCCTGCAAAACGCCTCCGAAGGCCTCCTCCGCCTGTCGACCGAGCTGCGCGACGTCGTCCTCCAGGTTCGCATGATGCCCATCGGCGAGACCTTCAATAAATTCAAACGCCTCGTCCGCGACCTCAGCCGCGACCTCGGCAAGGAAGTGGAGCTCGTCACCGAAGGCGCCGAGACCGAGCTCGACAAAACCATGCTCGACCAGCTCAACGACCCGCTCGTGCACCTCGTGCGCAACTCGCTCGACCACGGTCTGGAGCCCACCGACGAGCGCCTCGCAGCCGGCAAACCACGCCGCGGCACACTCCGCCTCTCCGCCGAACAACGCGGCGACCGCGTCTGGATCGTCGTCTCCGATGATGGACGCGGCCTCAACGCCCAGAAAATTCGCACCAAAGCCATCGAACGTGGACTTCTCCCTGCCACCGCCACCCCCTCCACACAGGAGATCTACCAGCTGATCTTCCTCCCGGGATTTTCCACGGCCGACACCGTCTCCCAACTGTCTGGACGCGGCGTCGGCATGGATGTCGTTAAACGGCGCATCGAGCTGCTCCGCGGCTCCATCGACCTGCAAAGCGCCCCCGGCCGCGGCACCGAGATACGCCTCTCCCTGCCGCTCACCCTCGCCATCATCGAAGGCCTCATGGTCTCCGTCGATGGCGACCGCTACATCATGCCGCTCTCCATCGCACGAGAGACCATCGAGCTCACCCGCGCACAGCGCCAGCGCGCCAACGGACGCAACGTCGTCGAGCTCCGCGGCGAACTCGTCCCTTACCTCCGCCTCCGCGATCTCTTCGGCTTTACCGGACCGGCCCCCGAGCTGGAGCGCGTCGTCATCGTCGAGCTCGAAGACCGCCATCTCGGAATCGTCGTCGACGAGGTGCTGGGCAACCACCAGACCGTCCTCAAATCCCTCGGCTGGCTCACGCGCCACATCCAGGTCTTCTCCGGGGCCACCGTCCTGGGCGATGGCCATGTCGCACTGATCCTCGACGTCCCCAATCTCCTCACTTATGCTGGCCGCCAGAAAACCGCCGGTGTCGGTTTGGAAATCTAACCCCTCGTGCCATGAATCTCGCCCCCGACAAGGAACAGTTCGCCGAAGCGATCTCCAAGATCGACAAGCTCTCGCCGGCTCCGCGCATCCTCAGCCGCGCCCTTGGGCTCCTCCGCGATCCCGACTCGGAAATCGGCGACATCGTCGCCCTCATCAACAACGATCCGGCCCTCACCGCCGACATCATCCGCGGCTCCAACACCGCCTACTACGGCATCGGCGAACGTGTCGCCTCTCTCGACCGCGCCGTCCAGAAGATCGGATTCCGCGAGAGCATCCGGCTACTCAACCTCGCCGTCATTCACCTGATCGCCGCCCGCGATCTCGGCAGCTACGGAATCGGCGCGGACGATTCCTGGTCGGAAAGCCTTTTCCAAGGCTTCTTCATGGAAAACCTCGCCCGCGAAACCCGCGGCCACGAACCCGACGAGGCCTACACCGCAGGCCTGCTCCGCTACATCGGCCGACTCGCGATCAACCAGGTCATCCACGACCTCGGAGGTGGCACCTTCTGGGACGGCACCACGCCCCTTGAAGCTTGGGAGATCGAAAACGCCGGCATGCCCCACACCACGGCCGGGGCCCGACTCCTGCGCGCGTGGAAATTTGCCGAGCCCATGTGCTCGGCCATCGAGTGGCAAAATACGCCGGATGCCGCCCCCGAGGGCCAATGGCTGGCCTCCGCCCTTCACTTCGTCGCCACTCTCTTTCCCTCCTCCGCGAGCGTCCTCACCGCCATCCACGACCGCCAGTACGAGATCGTCGAGCTGCCAGACCTGCCCTTCGTCCAACGCCACGCGCTCTCCCCGACCCGCGTGCAGGAGATCCTCATCGAAACCCGCGAATCGTTCGGGGCCATCCGCCGGGGTCTGTTTTAAAGCCTTCCGCACGCCGGCGGGAACCACCCGCAGACGACGCCGTCTCACACGCTATGCGCATCCGACTTCTCCGGTTTCTCGCCCTCGTGGCCCTTGCAAGCATTCTGACGACGCATGCCTGGGCTGCCGGGCCAGGCTTCTCGGCCACCCTGTCGGAGAAAGAGAAAAACGCGACCGGAGTGAGCCGGCTCTCCGCCACCCAGCAGGCCGCACTCGACGAGCAGATTGAGCGCGACATCACGCTCGCCCGGCAGGGCAACGTGGTCGGCTTTGCAAAGACATTTTCCATCCGCCGCACGCCAGAACAGGTGTCCGCCATCGGCCTGGACCAACTCACGAGCCAGGAGGTTGACCGGCTCGACCAACGCGTGGCCTACGCGATCGCCCATCGCCCGCCAGTTTCGTTTTCCTATCAGAAGTCCGAGCCGCAACCGGCGTCGGACATCAGCGTCAAAGTCACCCGCCCGCCGCTGGAAATCCACGGTCAGGTCACTCTCGAATACGGCCAGTGTGGTGACGACAGTTTCTACGGCGGGAGTTTCGACGTGATCTGCTACGACCCGGTGAGCCGCCTGACGATCATGATCGGTGCATCGAGCTACCGGGGGCACCTGCCCTTCTACCAGCGCTTTGTGCCCCCGCTCGACTAGCTGGCCGCGGGCCGAAAGCCTTCACACGGTTTCGTCGGCGCGGACCCGGTCGCGGTAAAACGCATCGCACAGCGCGTAGATGTCTTTTGCGGAGTCCATCGTGAGGACCTTCGTGGCCAGCGCGCGGGCATCGGCCATCGACATCGCTCGGACGAGGAATTTGACAGCAGGGAGAAGCGGAGGCGTCATGCTGAGCTCATCAATGCCGAGCCCGAGCAAAAGCGGCGTGTAGACGGGATCGCCCGCCATCTCACCGCAGACCGCCACGGGGATTCCGGCCTTGTGCGCCTCGTCCACGATCAGTTTGAGCATGCGCACGACCGCCGGATGCGACGGCTCGTAGAGGAGCGCGATGCGGTCGTTCACGCGGTCGATCGCGATCATGTACTGGATCAGATCGTTGGTGCCGACGCTGAAGAATTTGCACTGCCTCGCGAGGATGTCGGAGGTGATCGCCGCGCTGGGGATCTCGATCATGCTGCCGACCTCAATGGACTCGTTGAAGGCCTGCCCGCGGGCGCGCAGCTCTGCCTTGCACTCATCGAGCAGCGCGTTGGCCCGGGCGAGCTCCTCGCTGCCACTGATCATCGGATACATGATCTTGATGTTGCCAAAGGCGCTGGCGAGTAGGATGGCCCGCAGCTGGTCCTTGAATATCTGCGAATGCTCCAGACAAAACCGGATCGCTCGAAACCCCATGAAGGGGTTGTCCTCCTTCGGGAAAAGATCCGGGTTGCCCGCCATGGCCTTGTCGCCGCCCAGATCCAGCGTCCGGATCACGACCGGGTGTGGCGCCAGCGCCTCGGCCACGGTCTTGTAGGCCACAAACTGCTCCATCTCGCTGGGGATGCGCGACGAGTTCAGATAGAGATACTCCGTGCGCATCAAGCCCACACCCTCCGCCCCGTTGTCCTTCACCAGACCGGCCTCATCGACCTTCTCGATGTTGGCCATGAGACGGACGGACACCCCATCGGTTGTCACTGCGGGCAGGTTCGTGGACGACTGCACCCGCTGCTCGAACGAGTTTTTCTGGCGCCGGATCTGGCCGTAGCGGAACAGCGTCTGCTCGGTCGGATTGAGAATGATGATGCCTTCGTAGCCATCCACGATGGCCCAGTCGCCCTCGCGCGCCGTCTTCGTGAGATCGCGCACGCCGACGATGGCCGGGATCTTCATGGACCGGGCAACAATGACCGCGTGGCTGGTCTTGCTCCCGGTGTCCGTCACGATCGCCAGCGCCTGGCTGCGGTCGATGCTCGCCGAGTCGGACGGGGTCACGTCGTTCGCGATCACGATGCGCTTGTCGATGAGGTGGCTGAGATTGGCACTCGACTGGCCGAGCAGATTTTGAAGGACCCGCTGAGTGACATCGCGCAGGTCGCTCGCACGCTCGCGCAGGTACTCGTCGTCGATCTCGGAAAACGCCTGGATGTAGCGTTTGGCGACCGCGTTGAAACAGGTCTCGATGTTTTTCGCCGTCTCCTCGAACTCGCGGATCGTCTCGGAGATCAGCGCCTGGTCTTCAAGGACCAGCAGGTGGGCATCAAAGATGGCCGCCTCCTCCGATCCCAGATTCTTCGCGACTTCGCTCTGGATCTTCTGCACCTGCTGGCGCGTCACCACCAGGGCCTGCTCGAAACGGGCGATCTCCTCGATCCGTTTTTCTGCGCCGACATTGTAGTTCGGCACCTCCACGTTGCTCTGGATGTAGATAAACACCTGCCCATAGGCGATGCCTTTTGAAGCAGCGATGCCTTGAACAACCAGCTCTTTACTGGATCGAACGTCCATCGGTTGGGAGTGTAAACCGAGTACGCATGGCGCATCCGGTGCCGGTGAATAACGCGCCGCCCCGAGCGAGGGTCAACATGGTTTTAACCTCCGCCTCAACTTTTTGCGGCTACCCCCATTCGGGCCTATCCGTACTCACTTCAGGCGGGTTTCCTGTATCCAGGCCCCCGCCCCCCATGCCCCACGGATCGCCTCCACCACCCCCTCCGTCGCATATGACTCCGGCAGCAAGGCGAAACAGGCGCTCCCACTGCCGCTCATCAAGGGGCGGAGCCCGAAGTCGTCGCGCAACCTCGAAAGCAGGGTCGGCAGCGCCAGGTATTTCTCAAACGCCGCCCCCTCCATGTTATTGAACAAAAGCGCCTCAAGCGGCCTCGCTCCGTCGCCCAACCACTCCGCCAGCCGTGCCTCGGCCGCCCCTGCGGGCAGATAGCTCGCGGGCGCCCGCGCCGCCAACTGCTTGTAGGCCCACGGTGTCGCGATCCCAAACTCCGGTTTAAAGGCCAGCACACGGCGCCCGCGGATACGCGCCACGGCCGCCTCAGGCAACCCGCTCACCCGCTCACCACGCCCGCGCATCACCACCGGCGCCCCCTCCATGAACAGCGCGCAATCGGAGCCCACCTCCGACGCCAGCGCGATAAGCCCCTCTCGCGTCAACGGCGCTCCGGCCAGCTCGTTGAGCGCGACCAACGCGCTCGTCGCATCGCTGCTCCCGCCGCCCAACCCCGCCCCCATCGGGATGCGTTTCTCCAGATGAAAGCGCACCGGGTCCCGCCAGCCCGTGGCATCGCGAAACCGCCGCGCCGCCTGCAAGATCAGATTCGACTCGTCGCAAGCCAGCCCCGGCACATCGCAACTGAGCACATCGCCCACCACCCCGCGCGCCCGCTCGGCCCGCAGCGTATCTCCCCACTCCAGCGGCGCGACCAGCGACACCAGATTGTGAAATCCATCCGCCCGCCGATCCGTAATCGCCAGGAACAGATTGATCTTCGCGGGAGCTGAAAAGACGGCGCTATTCACCCCGCCCGTTAAACACACTCCCCTCGCAAATCCTAGACGAAAACGAAACCGTGTCCTCCACCGCGCACGCCAAACCTGCGGACCGCGGCACTCCCGCCCGTCGCGGCACCTCAAATTTCCCTCTTCCCATCCTCGGGATTCGCGCAAATGTCTCTGCGCGTCATGTCCTGCGATCTGATCCTCGTCCTCGATGCCCCTTCGCCAGCCGCCGTTCGCCCGGCACTCAAGAGCCTTTCCGGCACCGTCCGCTGGGCCAAGGTCGGACTCGAAATGTACACCGCCTGCGGCCCCGACTGCGTCCGCGAAATCGCCGACCTCGGCTTCAACGTCTTTCTCGATCTCAAACTGCACGACATCCCCAACACCGTCGCCAAGGCCGTCGAATCCGCCGCGCGCCTCCCGATCAAGATGCTCACGCTGCACACCGGCGGCGGCCGCGAGATGATGGAGTGGGCCGTGAAAGCCCAGCGCCAGCACGCCCCCGAGCTTCTGCTGCTGGGCGTCACCGTACTCACCTCAATGGGCGAAAAAGATCTCAACGAGGTCGGCGTCGCCACCGCCCCGGCGCAACAAGTCGTGCGCCTCGGCCAGCTCGCCTCCGAAGCCGGCCTGCGAGGCCTCGTCTGCTCCCCGCACGAAATCGCGCCCCTGCGCGCCGTGCTCCCGCCCGAGGTTCGCCTCGTCACCCCCGGCATCCGCCCACGCACCGCCTCGCTCGACGACCAGACGCGCGTCATGACGCCCGCCGAGGCCGCCCAGGCCGGCGCCAACTTCATCGTCGTAGGACGCCCCATCTTCAAAGCTCCCGATCCGGTGGCCGCCGCCCGAGCCATCCTCGCCGAGCTCTCTTAAACAACCCCAGCCGTTACCCCTCCCCATTTATGAGCCGCATCGCAGTCATCCTCCTCGCCGCCGGCGCCGGCACCCGTATGCAAGGCGCCGTCACCGACAAAATCCTCGAACCCCTCGGAGGCCGCCCCGTGTTCGCCCACTCCGTCGCCGCGTTCCAGCGCAGTGGCGTCGCCGATTACTACGCGATCGTCCACCGCGATGCCGCGCAGCTCCACGAGCTCATGTGCTATGCGCCGACTCCCTCGATCTTCGTGCAGGGCGGCAAGGAGCGTCAGGACTCGGTGACCAACGCCATCGAAGCGCTGCCTCCCGGCATCGACTATGTCTTCATCCACGACTGTGCCCGGCCCTTCGTGCAGACCGAACAACTCATCGCCCTCCTGAAAATCGTCCGCCGCGAAAACGCCGTCGTGCTCGCGCATCGCGTGACAGACACCATCAAGGAACACCGCGGCGAAGGCATGCTGCGCACCCTTGATCGCAAGACACTCTGGGCCATGGAAACGCCCCAAGTCTTCGCCTACGACCTCATCGCGCGCGCGTACGCCAAGGTCCACGAAAAGGAGCTACTCGTCACCGACGACGCCGGCGCCATCGAGCTGCTCGGCCACCCCGTCGCCCTGCTCGAAAACACCCAGCCCAACCCGAAGCTCACCACGCCGGCCGACCTCCCGTACTTCGAGTTCCTCCTCGCCCGGCAAACCCCGCCGGAGGCCTGACCGAGATGCCCGCCCTGCGCATCGGCCACGGCTACGACATCCACCGGATCGTCTCAGGCCGCCCCCTCGTCCTCGGCGGAGTCCGCTTCGCAACCGACTATGGCCTCGACGGCCATAGCGACGCCGACTGCATCACGCACGCCATCTGCGACGCGCTGCTCGGCGCCGCAGCACTACCCGACATCGGCCACTTTTTTCCGAACACCGATCCGGCCTATAAAAACATCGACTCGCAAGTGCTCCTGCGCCGCGTCGTCGAGGAGCTGGCCAAGCTCGGCTGGCGCCCGGTCAACATCGACGCCTCGGTCATCGCGGAGAAACCCAAGATCTACCCCCAACTCGCCGCGATGAAGGCTGCCCTCTCCGCCTCCACCGGGTTGCCCGTCTCCGCCGTGGGCCTCAAGGCCACGACCAACGAGGGCATCGACGAGATCGGCCGCGGGCTTGCCATCGCCGCCCATGCGGTCGCCTTGATCGAACAGATTTGAGCGGCCCCGCGCCGCGTCTCCATTTCCTATGTCGATGCGTCTCCTCTGCCTGCTCTCGGCCTGTGCCGTCCTGCTGCTCTCCGCATGCAGCCCCCGCGAAACGCCCGTGCAACGCGGCCTGCGCGAGCAAACTCTCATCCGTGGCATCGGCCATGAGCTCGCCAGCCTCGACCCACACCTCGCCACCCAGGCGAGCGACTACAACGTCCTCTCCGCCCTCTTCGAGGGCCTCGTCGCCGAAGACCCGCAGGACCTGCATCCAGTTCCTGGCGTCGCTGAATCCTGGGACGTCTCGGCCGACGGCCTCATTTACACCTTCCACCTCCGCGCCGACGCCCGGTGGTCCAATGGCGACCCGCTCACCTCCGACGATTTCGTCGCCTCATTCCGCCGCGCCCTCTCTCCGCAACTCGCCGCGGAAAACGCCCCCATGCTCTACCTCCTGCGCGGCGCGGAGGATTTCCACAAAGGCCGCGATACCGACTTCTCGCACGTCGGCGCGACCGCCCTTGATGCCCGCACGCTCCGGCTCACGCTCGCTCACCCCGCCCCCTATTTCCTCGCACAGCTCAACCACACGATCTGGTTCCCCGTCCACCTGCCGACCATCCAGCGCCACGGCTCGGCGACCGATCGGGCCAATCCCTGGGCCCGCCCGGGCAAAATCGTCAGTAACGGAGCCTTTGCCCTCCTCGAGTGGAAACTCGGCCAGCGCATCGTCGCCACCAAGTCGCCTATCTACTGGGACGCCGCCCGCGTACGCCTCCACGCCATCCATTTTCTCCCGCTCGATGTAGACACTGAAGAGCGCGCCTTCCGCGCGGGCCAGATGCACATCACCGAAGCGCTCCCGCCTGCGAAAGTGGAAACTTATCGCAACGAAACTCCGTCGCGCCTCCGCGTCGACCCGCTTCTCGGCACCTATTTTTACCGGCTCAATCTGTCCAATCCCGCACTTCACGACGCCCGCGTGCGCCTCGCCCTCGCCCTCGCACTGGACCGGAGTGCGATCGTCGAAAAGATCCTGCACGGCGGCCAGCTCCCGGCCCCCGCCTTCACGCCCCCCGGAGTCGCCGGCTACACGCCCCCCTCCGGATTCACTCACCAGCCCGACGAAGCCCGCCGCCTGCTCGCCGAGGCGGGCTTCCCCGGCGGCACGGGCCTGCCCAAGCTCGAACTTCTCTTCAACTCCTCCGAGACGCACCGCACCATCGCCGAAGCCGTCCAGGAAATGTGGCGACGCGAGCTTGGCGTCGAAGTCCAGCTCACCAACATGGACAACACCAGCGTGCTCGCCGCCCGCCGCACCGGCAGCTTCCAGATCCTGCGCTCGGTCTGGACGAGCGACTACGTCGACCCGCAGAGTTTCCTCGGCATCTGGACTTCCGACAGCGGCAACAACTACACCGGATGGAGCGACGACGCCTACGATGACCTCATCCGGCAGGCAGGAGCCACCGCCGACAATGCCCGCCGCTTCACGCTGCTCGCCCAAGCCGAGGCACGCCTCCTCGCGGCCGCGCCGATGATCCCCGTGTATCACTACACGCACGTGTTCGCCATCCATCCGTCCGTCCGCGGCTGGTCGCCCACGCTCCTCGACCACCATCCGTACAAACACGTCTGGCTTGAAAACTAGACGCGTGCTCCGACCTTTTTCCGCCATGCCCACCGTCCCCGCCATCGCCCGATTCCTGCGGCTCGGTCTCGCCCTTCTCGGAGCCGCCCTCGCACTCTCCGGCCAGCAAATCCTCCGACTGGGCAACGGCACCGAGCCCCAAGACCTCGACCCGCAAGCCGTCACTGGACTGCCCGAGCACAAAATCCTCATGGCCCTCTTCGAAGGGCTGCTCTCCACCGACGCCACGGGCCAAAAACTCGAGCCCGGCATCGCCGAATCGTGGGACATCTCGCCCGACGGCCTCGTTTACACCTTTCACCTCCGCAAGGACGCACAGTGGTCCGACGGCACGCCGCTCACCTCTGCCGACTACATCCAATCCTATCGCCGCATGCTCACCCCCGAGCTCGGCGCCGAGTACGCCTACCTCATTTTCAACTTCGTCGCCGGCGCCCGTGAGTACTACCGCGGCGAGATCACGGACTTCGATCAGGTCGGCTTCAAGGCCCCCGATCCCCACACCCTTCAGGTCACTCTGAAACAGCCCACGCCCTTTCTCCTCAGCATCATCGCCAGCCACTACGCCTGGTACGCCGTTCCGGTTCACGTCATCTCCAAGTTCGGCCCGATCGACCGCAAAAACACACCTTGGACCCGCCCCGGCCGGCTCGTCGGCAATGGCCCCTTCGTCCTCAAAGAGTGGCTCCCCAACCAGCGCATCGAGGTCGTGCGCAACCCTCGATACTGGGACGCCGCCCGCGTGAAACTCGACGAGGTCCACTTCTACGCCACCGAAGACATCGCCGCCGAAGAGCGCATGTTCCGCACCGGCCAGCTCGACATCACCTACGAACTGCCCAACTCAAAAATCGACGTCTACCGCCGCGAACGCCCCGAGAGCCTGCAAACCACCCCCTACCTCGGCGTCTATTTCTACCGCTGCAACGTCACCCGCCCCCCTCTCAACGACAAACGCATCCGTCGCGCCCTCGCCCTGGCCGTCAACCGCGACACCCTCGTCAAGCGCGTGCTCCGCGGCGGCCAGAGCCCCGCGTACGCGATGAGCCATCCCGACTGTGCCGGCTACTCCGCCCAGGCCCAGCTCACTGAAGACATCGCCGAAGCCAAACGCCTGCTCGCAGAAGCCGGTTACCCGGGAGGGAAGGGCCTCCCCCCCATAGAGCTGCTCTACAACACCTCCGAAAATCACCGCGCCATCGCAGAAACCCTCCAGGCCATGTGGCGCAAAAACCTCGGCATCGACGTCCGCCTCACCAACCAGGAATGGAAGGTCTACCTCGACTCCCAGCACACGATGAACTTCCAGCTCCAGCGCTCCGGCTGGATCGCCGACTACATCGACCCGCACGTCTTCTTCGAGCTGTGGGAGACCGACAACGGCAACAACAACTCCGGCTGGAGCAATCCCGAGTACGACCGCCTCCTCCACGAAGCGCTCCGCACCGCCGACACCGCCGCGCGCTACGCCATCTACCAGAAGCTCGACGCCATCCTCATCGACGAGCTCCCGGCCATCCCCCTCTACTATTACTCGAAGACAAACGCCATGCACCCACGGGTGAAGGGCTATCTCCCGACTCCACTCGACGGCCATCCCTACAAGTACATCTCCCTTCAGGACTGACCGCCACCGCAGCGTTTTCCCTTCCGCCCGACGGCGTTTTCGCCCACACACTCCCGCCGTGTTTCGATTCATCGCCCGACGTCTTCTGGAGACGATCCCGGTCCTCCTCATCATCGTCTCCGCCACGTTCTTCATGATCCGGTTCGTGCCCGGCGGCCCCTTCACGGCCGAAAAAGCCGTCACGCCGGAAATCCTGCGAAACCTTGAGGCTCACTACGGGCTCAACCAGCCCCTGCACCACCAGTACTTCGATTACCTCGGCAAACTCGCCCACGGAGACCTCGGCCCGTCGTTCAAGTACCCCAACCGCACGGTCAACGAGATCATCGCCGACAAACTCCCCGTCTCGCTGGAACTCGGTCTGCTCTCCCTCGGCATCGCCCTCGCCCTCGGATTGACCGCCGGCATCATCGCCTCCATCTGGAAAAACACCTGGCTCGACTACACGGCATCCTCCCTCGCGATGATCGGCATCTGCGTGCCGACCTTCGTCCTCGGGCCACTCCTCGTCCTCTTTTTCGCCATTCATCTCGGCCGGTTCAACGCCTCCGGCTGGTACGACTGGCAGGACCGCGTGCTCCCCGCACTCACCCTCGGCTGCGTCTACGCCGCCTACATCGCCCGCTTGACCCGCGGCGGCATGCTCGAAGTGCTCAATCAGGACTACATCCGCACCGCTCGAGCCAAGGGCGCCTCCGAGCTGCGCGTGATCTTCAAACACGCCTTGCGCGGCGGACTGCTCCCCGTCGTTTCCTTTCTCGGGCCGGCCATCGCAGGCATCCTCACCGGCTCCTTCGTCATCGAAACGATCTTCCAGATTCCCGGCCTCGGCCGCGAGTTCGTCACCAGCGCCTTCAACCGCGACTACACCCTCGTGCTCGGCACCGTGCTCCTCTACGCCACGCTCATCGTCACCCTCAATCTGGTCGTCGACGTCGTCCAGGTTTGGCTCAACCCGAAACTCAAATTCGAATGAGAGCCCACTCGGCCACTGATCCCCACGCGCCCGAAGCCGGCCGCTCGCCCTGGCAGGACGCATGGCAACGCCTGCGCAAAAACAAAATCGCTGTCTTCGGCGGCGTGGTCCTCATCCTCCTCACGCTCCTGTGCGCCTTCGGCCCGCTCTTCACGCAATCCTACCGTGAGATGGACCTCGACCTCGGCCCCGTCGGCCCCTGCGCCGACCACTGGCTCGGCACCGATATCCACGGACGCGACTTGCTCGCCCGCATCCTCTACGGCGGACGCATCTCCATCATGGTCGGACTCGTCGCCTCTCTCGTCGCACTGGCCATCGGCGTCTCCTACGGCGCGATCGCCGGCTACGCAGGCGGCAAACTCGACACCGTCATGATGCGCATCGTCGACATCCTCTACGCGCTCCCCTTCACGATCTTCGTCATCCTGATGATGGTCTTCCTCAAGGAGCCCATGCAAGCCGTCGACGTATGGCTCGGCGAGCTCTCGTTCTTCGGCTGGCATGCCTTCGACGAAATGCAAGGCGTGGGCAAAATCCTCCTGCTCTTCGCCGCGATCGGCGCCGTCGAGTGGTTGACCATGGCCCGCATCGTGCGCGGCCAGATTCTCTCCATCAAAAAGATGGAGTACATCGAGGCGGCCCGCGCGCTCGGCTACGGAAAAGCCCGCATCATTTTCCGGCACATGATCCCCAACGCACTCGGCCCGGTCGTCGTGTACACCACGCTCACCATCCCCGCCGTGATGCTTCTCGAATCCTTCCTCAGCTTCCTCGGCCTCGGCGTCGATGCCCCCATGAGCTCCTGGGGCACCCTCATCAAGGACGGCGCAGAAAAGATGGAGGAGTACTGGTGGCTGCTCGTCTTCCCCGGCGGCATTTTTTCGCTCACCCTCTTCTCGCTCAACTTCCTCGGCGACGGTCTGCGCGACGCCCTCGACGTGCGCTCGGCCAAGGACTGAGCACGCCTCGCCCTCCAGGCCTTTTCGCCTCCAGGAAGGGAGGCCCCACCCCACTCAACGCCGAGTCGGGCTCCCCACGGGAACCCCGACGTCCCAGTCGTGTCGTGCCGGGCATGGTACTCTCCTCTGCACGCGACCGCACGCCCGACCCTCGCCCTCCGAAAATCAGCGTCCTGGTTCCTTCCTATAATTACGCACGATTCCTTCCTCAGACCATCGAGTCCATCCTCGCACAGGACCATGAGTCCTTCGAAATCCTCATCTGCGACGACGCCTCGCCGGACCACTCCGCCGAGATCATCCGCCATTACGCCGAGCGGAGTCCCAAAATCCGCTACCATCTGCACGCCACCAACCAGGGCATGGTCGCCAACTGGAACTGGTGCCTCGCCCACGCACGCGGCGAATATGTTAAATTCTGCTTCGGCGACGACCTCCTCGCCACCACCGATGCGTTGTCGCGCTACGCCGCCATGCTCGACGAGCACCCTGGCGCCGCGCTCGCCGGGTCCGCACGCCTGCTCATCGACGACAACTCCCAGATCACCGGGCTTTGGGATGACCATCCTGCAGGCATCCACGACGGCCCGGAGAGTGTCGCACGCTGCCTCTCCAGCAGGAAAAATCTGATCGGCGAGCCCACCTCCGTCATGTTTCGCCGGGCGAGCGCCGCACGCGGATTCGATACGAGCCTGCGTCAAATTGTGGATTTGGAAATGTGGTGCCACCTGCTCCTCGGCGGACAATTGGTGTACACATCGAAGCCGCTCTGCTGCTTCCGCCGCCACCCAGCCCAGCAAAGCGCCGTCAACAAACAGAACCGTGTCGGCGAACGCGAGCTGCTCCTTCTCATGGACCGCTACGTCGATCACCCGGCCATCCAGCGAAGCGTCCGTCCTGGCAGCTTTGCCCATCGCCAACTGCTCTTCCGCCACAGCTACTATGCGCAGAAAGCGGCGCGAGCCCTCGTTGCCGGGCGGCTGCCCGCACACTGGTTCTGGATCTGCTGGTTCCTCCACAAGATCACCCGCCCGGGCAAAAACCTCCGACGCAAACTCCGCATCTGGCAGCACGCCCTCACGGCCACCCGCCATCGCCCCGCCTCACCCTAGCGCCTGATGGTGCGGGTGGGCATCAGGCAGCACACCCGGTCGCGGTCATCAACTGGCGCGTGCGGCGTCGCGCCGCATCCAGGGAGCCGGTGCCGGTGCACGCCGCGCGCCGAGATTGGACAGGTTGCACGCGGCCTGCAGGCTCCGCCTCAGATTACCGAGTACCGCCGTGCATGCGCGCGACCCATCGAAAAACGCCTCCGCATGCCGCCAGTAGAAACGCCACAGGCGCCACGAAAACACCTTGTCGCGCGCATCCTCCAGCTCCGCGCGATACGCCTGAGCAAAGGCGACCAGCTCCGGCGTCAGCCACGGCCTGTCCTCGACCGAAGCCAGAAAACGGATGCGCGCGTCCAGGGCCTCCATCCGGCGGCGCGCGCGCGACCCGCACGCGCAGTACGCGTTGCTCTCATGGATGCGGTAGTGCACCAGATACTCGTCCACATACTGCACCGTCCCCATTGAGCTCGCGCCCACACCCAGCCACCAATCGTGCAGGGAATCCCGCGGAAAGGGCATGAGTCGCAATGCGACCTCGCGCCGCATCAAGATGGTGTGGCCGACGACTGAGTTGCGAAAAAACAACCGGTGCGGAGCCCCACCGCGAAACTTGCGATCCTGCCGGGCGGAAAAAGGCAGGCTATCCGGCTCCCGCCCGCGAAACTTATGCGACGCATGGTGGATCAGACACGCCTGCCCGTTCCAGGCACGCCGCAGCCGTGCCAGTTTCCACGGCAGCCAGATGTCGTCTTGATCGGAGAGCGCCACCCACTCGCACCGGGCCAGCCCGATACCTCGTTCGAAATTCCCGGACACGCCCGTGCGCACACCATTGTGATGAACCCGCACCCGGGTGTCCGCCGACGCGTGAGCCCGCAAGAGCGCGCGGGTGCCATCGGTCGAGCCATCGTCCACCACGACAATCTCCGCCACGCCCTCCTGCGCACGCAGGGACCGCAGCTGCTCATCGAGATAACGCTCACCATTGTAAGTGCACAGGACTATCGAAATCGGCGACATCATGCAAAACAGGCGACTCCGCCTCGGCCTTGTGACGCCCTTTTTCGCCCCGGGTTTCATCTATTCCTATCCGTAAAAATAGAGGTGGCGGACTCTCCCGTTTCCCTCCTTTACTGCCACGTCCATGCGCCGTTTTTTCCCCTACCTCAAGTACCTCAAGGCAGAGAGCCGTACGCTCGTCCCGGCGATTTTCTACGGACTGCTTTTTGCGGCGGCCAATGGTCTGGGCCTGCCTCTGATGACGAAGGTCGTCTTCCCCGTGGTCTTCGATTCGCCCGGCGGCTCCCTCTCCACATGGGAACTCATCGCCGTCGCCGCCTGGCTTCCCCTCGTGTTTCTCCTGCGCGGCGTCACCGGCTACCTCAATACCTACTACGTCACCGCCACCGGCACCCGCGTACTGGAGGCCATCCGCCTCGACTATTTCCGGAAGCTCCAGTCGCTCCCCCTCTCATTCATCCAGGCCCGCCCCGCCGGCGACCTCGTCTCGCGCGGCCTCGCCGACACCGGGCAACTGCAAAACACGCTCATCGTCTTCGCCAACGACGGCGTGAAACAGCCCCTCACTCTCATCGCCGCCATCGGCTACCTCACGTGGCTCGCCTTCACGGAAAAGGGCGTGCTGCTGGTCCTCGTGTGCATCGCGCTCGTCCCGCTGTGCGTGTTCCCCGTCCGCTACGTGGGCCGCAAGGTCGTGAAGCGCGCCGCCCAGGTGCAGGGCCAGCTCGGCGACGTCACCGCCCAGATTTCCGAAAACCTCGCCGCGGCCCGTGAAGTCCGCGCCTTCGGTCTGGAAAAACACGCCACCGCGCGCTTCGCCGATGCCTGCCGCGCGCTCGTCACCTCGCAGCTCAAGGTCGTGAAATACGCGCAGGCCCTCAGCCCGATCATCGAAATCATCTCCGCCTTCGGCATCTCGCTCACGCTCCTCTACACCTACCGCGAAGGCATGTCGCTGGGCATCTTCCTCTCGATCGTCACCGCCCTGTACCTCAGCTACGAACCGGTGAAAAAAGTCGGCGCGCTCAACAACGAGCTCAAGCGCGGCCTTGCCTCCCTCGACCGCATCGAAGTCGTGCTCCACGCCCCCGTCGCCATCGCCGACCCCGAAACACCGCGCGACATCGGCACCGTGCGCGGTGACATCGCATTCGACCACGTCAGCTTCGGCTATCAAACCGGCGAAACCGTCCTCAGCGACATCTCCGTCACCATCCCGGCCGACACCATCTGCGCGCTCGTCGGCCCCAGCGGCGCCGGCAAATCCACCTTCGCCAACCTCGTCCCGCGCTTCTACGAGGCCGGCACGGGCCGCGTGCTGATCGACGGCATCGATGTGCGCGACATGCGCCTCGCCGATCTGCGCCGCAACATCGCCGTCGTCTCCCAGGAGACCGTCCTCTTCAACGACACCATCTACAACAACCTCATGCTTGGCCGCCCCGGCGCCACGCGCGAGGAGATCGAGCAGGCCGCCAAAGACGCCTTCGCCCACGACTTCATCCTCAAACTCGATGGCGGCCTCGGCTACGACACGCTCGTGGGCGAGCGCGGCGGGCGCCTCTCCGGCGGCCAGCGCCAGCGCATCGCCCTTGCCCGCGCCTTCCTGCGCAACGCCCCCATCCTCATCCTCGACGAAGCGACCTCCGCCCTCGACACCGAGAGCGAAGCCTTCATCCAGAAGGCGCTCCAGAAACTCGTCGTCGGCAAGACGGTGCTCATCATCGCGCACCGCTTCAGCACCATCCGCGACGCCTCGATGATCCTCGTCTTCGACAAGGGCTCCATCGTCGCCCAAGGCAACCACGCCACCCTTTACAGCGGCAACGAGCTCTATCGCGGCCTCTACGACAAACAGAGCACCGCGGCGCACGCCACCGCGAGCTAAGCCCCGCGCTTCACCAGATTCGGCTCCGGCACCGCCGCCAATGCCCCTGCATGTCCGTGGGTTGGCGCATTTTTGCGTATACCCTTTTCCCTCACATTCTGGATGATCCGTGTCGATTAGAGGGGCCGGTCCTAGCTCTGCCTTCGCTTCGGAATACCGCTTCCACCCATGCCCCAAAATGCACTTATCCTGTTCTTTGGCTGTGCCTTCACTGGACTTTCAGCCCTATTAATCTATATCAACCGCCGCATCCACGCATCCCGCCGTAAACTGGCGCTCCCCCTTAGTTGTGCCGCAGCAGGGCTCACACTCAGCGCCCTCATCGTCCTAACGATCCAGACCAAAGAGCAGACGGCAAGGAAAGCGACCTTTGCCGCACTTGCGCGGGCCCAAAGCACTGGCATCGCAGCGTCCCTCGAAATCCTCCGAACTCAACTCGACGCACTCGTGGCGGTCATCGAAAGCCACCAGTCGCTTACCCGGGAAGAGTTCAGCCAACTCACACGCTCTGCGCGCCAAGGCGATCTTGAATACGCTTGGATTTGGGCACCACGCATCACCGCGGCAGAACGGTCCAGTTTCGAGACCGTGGTCCGAAACGAAGGCGCCAGGGACTTTTTCATCTTCGAACGAGATTCGCAGCGGTCACCCATCCCCGCGCAAGAGCGTGAAGCCTACTTTCCCGTGCTGTACCGGGAACCGACGCCCTCCGGACAAAGCAGTTTCGGCCTCGATCTGGCCTCCAATCCCACCTATCGAATCGCCATTGATGAGACATTGCGGACTGGGATGTTCGCAGCAACCCCGCCGATGCCCATCCTCAGGCTATCCGGCACCACCCAAGGCATGCTCGTGTTTAGGGCCGCCCACAAACGTGGTCTTCAAAATAGCCCGCTCCAAGGACTAGTCGTCCTCGCCATCAATATCGAAGCCAGCCTCACCCAAATCCTGAAGGCCTCGGGCAACGAGGATCTCGGCTTGGAGATCGCCCTCTTTGAGCGTGCCTCCGATGGCACAAGCCCACTGCGCCGAGTCGCGGCGACCTGTTCAAGCGCCATGGCCACGCCCACGCACAGCCATGGAGGAAACCTCGAATTCCAAATGCCCTTGGATCTCTTCGGCAAGGGCTACTTGCTCGAGATCATCGCCGGACCGAAATATCTCGCAGACCACCCGCTTCAACACGGCTGGGGCGGCGCGCTCATCGGCACCCTGCTCACCGGCATCCTCACAATCAGCGCCGCCATCCTGACCAATCGCCAGGTCGTGTTGAAACACGCCGTCGAAGAGCGCACACGCCAACTGCGCGACAGCGAAGCGCACATACGCCTACTCCTCAATTCCGTCGCCGAAGGCATCTACGGCATCGACAAAGAGTGCCGCTGCACCTTCGCCAACCCCGCCTGCGCACGCCTGCTCGGCTATGCATCCCCCGACGCCCTGATCGGCCGGAATATGCATCAGCTCATCCACCACTCCGATGCCAGCGGGCAACCCATCCCGATCGAAGCCTGCACGGCCGCCAATGCGTTTCAAAACAACAAAGAGACCCGGCATGTGACCGGTGAAGTCTTCTGGCGGGCCGACGGCACCTGCATCCCGGTCGAGTACTGGGCACACGCACAGATCCAAGACGGAACTGTCTGCGGGGCTGTCGTCACCTTCTTCGACATCACTGAGCGAAAGAAGCGCGACGACGATCTGCGCAAGCTCACCCGGGCGATGGAGCAGCTCTCCGCGTCGGTAGTCATCACCGACCTCACCGGCCGCATCGAATACGTAAACCCCTGGTTCTTGAAACTCACCGGCTACTCTGCCGACGAAGCCATCGGGAACAACCCACGCATTCTCAAATCTGGAAAAACCCCGCCCGGACTATACGCGGAAATGTGGCAGACGATCAGTCGCGGCGAAATCTGGCGCGGCGAGCTGATCAACCAAAAGAAAAACGGCGAGCACTACATCGAGCACGTCGTGATCTCCCCCGTTCTCGATGAGAAGGGACGCCCGACTCACTACATCGCGCTCAAAGATAACATCACCGCCTACAAGCAGGTGAACGCCGAGCTCCAACGGCAAACCAGCCTCATCAACTCACTGCTCGATTCGATCCCAGACGCCATTTTCTTCAAAGACCCACAGGGGATCTACCGCGGCTGCAATCCCGCCTTTGCCAGCTACGTCGGCAAATCTCGCGACGAGATCATCGGGCGCACCAGCCATGACCTTTTCGACAAAGAGACCGCCGACGCCTTCTGCGCCCAGGACGAATCATTCTTTGCGGATGCCAAGCCAACCCACCACGAGGTGCGAATTACCACCCCGGACGGCCGACTCCTGCTGTTTGACACCCTCAAGACCTCCTACAGGGGCCCCGATGGGGCCCTGATCGGCGTACTGGGCATCAGCCGGGACATCACCGCGCGCAAACTGGCCGAACAAACCCTCGCCGACCTCGCCCAGCGCCTTGAATATGCCATGGACGCCACGGGCGACGGCCTCTGGGACTGGGATATCCCCACCGGCGCCGTCAAACACAACGCCCGCTGGTGCACCATTCTCGGCCTCAACGAATCGCACCTCGAACACCCCATCGCCCACTTCGCCGAGCTCATACACGCCGACGATCGCGAGGCCGTCATGGCGGCCGTGCACGGCTGCACCGAGCACAATCAACCCTACGTACACCGGCACCGGATGATGCACGCCGACGGGACCATCCGCTGGGTCCTGGATCGCGGCAAGGTCGTCGCACGCGCTCCTGATGGCACGGCGCTTCGCATGGTCGGCAGCATCTCGGACATCACCGCTCAAAAGCGCAGCGAAGATGCGCTGCGCGAAAGTGAGGAGAATTTCCGAACCTTCTTCGAATCCATCGACGACATCATCTTCGCCACCCACCTGGACGGCCGGATACTCTTCGCCAACCAGGCCACAGAGCGCAAACTCGGCTACCACCACGACGAGCTGCGCCAGATGCATGTCCTCGAGATGCATCCACCGGACAAACGTGGCGAGGCCCAGGAGATCTTCCAGGCCATGGTCCGGCACGAGCGCACCAGCTGCCCGCTTCCCCTCGCACAAAAGGACGGCACACTCCTCCCTGCCGAAACCCGCGTATGGTCCGGCCGATGGAACGGCACCGACTGTATCTTCGGCATCTGCAAAGATCTCAGCGCAGAGCAGGAGGCTCAACAACGCTTCGAACGGCTCTTCCGCAACAACCCCGCGCTCATGGCGCTCTCCAAGCTCCCCGAGCGCACCCTCATCGACGTAAACGACGAGTCCATCCGAAAACTCGGCTACACTCGCGAGGAGTTCCTCGGCAAGACAGCCACCGAGCTCAAACTCTTCGTCAACCCCGAGCAACAGGCGTCCGTCGCCAACCAGCTCCTCTCCCTCGGGCACGTCGCCAACGTCGAGATCCAGATGCGCGCCAAAGATGGCGCCATCATCGACGGCCTGTTCTACGGCGAGACCGTCAGCAGCCAAGGCGGGCAGTACTTCCTCTCCCTCCTCATCGACATCTCGAAGCGAAAGCAGGCCGAGCGGGAGTTGCGCACGGCTCACGAACGCCTCGGTGAACTCAAGCTCCTCGCCGAGCAAGCCAGCGCGGCAAAAAGCGAATTCCTCGCCAACATGAGCCACGAAATCCGCACTCCGATGAACGGAGTGATTGGAATGACCGGACTGCTCCTCGACACCGCCCTCGACCCCACCCAGCGACGCTACGCCGAAACCGTCCGCTCCAGCGGTCAGACTCTCCTCGAACTCATCAACGACATCCTCGACTTCTCCAAGATCGAGGCGGGCAAAATGGAGCTCGAAGCCCTCGACTTCGATCTCACCTCCCTGCTCGAGGACTTCGCCGCGATCATGGCCGTCAAAGCATCCGAAAAAGGGGTCGAGTTCATCTGCGCCGCCAACCCGGATGTTCCCTCCGCCCTTCAGGGCGATCCAGGCCGCCTCCGCCAGATCCTCACCAACCTCGCCGGCAACGCCCTCAAATTTACGAAACAAGGCGAAGTCTCCGTGCGCGTTTCCCTCGAATCGCAAACCGACGACGGCGTCCACCTCCACTTCTCCGTCAAAGATACCGGCATCGGAATTCCCCCCGACAAACTCGACCGGCTTTTCGCAAAATTCTCCCAGGTGGACGCCTCGACCACACGCCAGTACGGCGGCACGGGCCTCGGGCTGGCCATATCCAAACAACTCGCCGAGCTGATGGACGGCTCCATCGGCGTAAACAGCGAGCTAGGCCACGGCTCGGAATTCTGGTTTACCGTCCGCCTCGGCCGGGCGTCCTCGCCCCCGAGCCCCATCCCCGACCAGAAACACCTCCGTGGACTCCGCGTGCTCGTCGTCGATGATAACGAGACCAACCGCGAGGTGCTTGCCGCCCAGCTCACCGCCTGGGGTATGGTTCCCACACAGGCGGGCGACGGCCCCTCCGCGCTCGGTGCGATGTACCAGAATCTCACCAGCGGCCCCCGGTTTAAATTCGCGCTCATCGACCTCCAGATGCCCGGCATGGATGGCGCCGCCCTGGCCCAGGCCATTCGCGCAGAGGCCCGCTTCAATGCCACCACCATGATCGTGATGCCGTCCCTCATGTCTCAAGGTGACATCGCCCGGCTCTCCGCCATCGGATTTGCCGCCACCCTCACCAAGCCCGTCCGCCAAAGCGAACTGCTCGGCACCCTCCTCCGCGTGCTCGGCGTCAACACGTCCTCCACCACCCAGCCCGCCCCCCAGACGACCCAGGCAAAAACACCGTCCCTCTCCGGACGCATTCTGCTCGCCGACGATAATACCACCAACCAACAGGTCGCCATCGGACTGCTCAGCAAACTCGGCCTGCATGTCGACGCCGTTGCCAACGGCATCGAAGCGCTCCAAGCTCTCACCGACCTGCCCTACGACCTCGTCTTGATGGACGTCCAGATGCCCGAAATGGATGGGCTCGAAGCCACCCGCCAGATCCGCGCCCCCTCATCCAAAGTCAAAAAACACGACATCCCCATCATCGCCATGACCGCGCATGCCATGGCCCATGACCACCAGCTCTGCCTCGACGCCGGCATGAATGGGTACCTCTCCAAACCCATCGACCCACGCTCGCTCGTCCAGGCGCTCCAGACATGGCTCCCGGCCCCCTCAGAGGTCCCAGCATCGCCCGTTTCCACCGTCGCCGTTGAGGCGTCCGCCCACGACCCGACCACCATCTACGATCCGGTCAGTCTACTCGCCCGCATGCTCGGCGACCAGGAGCTCCTCGAAACCGTCCTTGAGGTCTTCTTGGAAGACATGCCCAAACAAATCGACGCACTCAGCGAGTTTATAACCCAGGGCAAAACCCTGCAGGCCGGGCGCCAGGCTCACACGATCAAAGGCGCCGCCTCCAATATCAGCGCCGAGGCACTCCGCGGCGTCGCCGCCACCATGGAAAAAGCGGGCAACGCCAACGATCTCGCTGCCCTCCAGGCCCACCTCCCAATCCTCCGGCAACAGTTTGAGCTTCTTAAAAAGGCGATCCAACCATGACCTCCGCCACTCGCATGCGCATCCTCATTGCCGATGACGACCTGACATCACGGACCGTCCTCACCTCCGTCCTTCAGAAACTCGACTACGACGTCACGGCACTCCCCGACGGCCAATCCGCGTGGGAAGCCCTCCAGCAAAACGACGCCCCACGTCTGGTCATCCTCGACTGGCTCATGCCGGGCATCGATGGCGTGGAGCTCTGCCGCCGCATACGCAGCCGCGAAACAGACCAGCCGCCCTACCTCATCCTCCTCACCACGCGCGCCGAGAAAAAAGACATCTCCGAAGGCCTCAACTCCGGCGCCAACGACTACCTCACCAAACCCTTCGACCTCTCGGAACTGCGCGCACGACTCGCCGTCGGCGCCCGGATGATCGCCCTCCAGGACCGCCTATTCAGCAAGATCCTCGAACTGCGCGACGCACTCGAACAGATCAAAACCCTCCGCGGGATCGTCCCCATCTGCTCAAGCTGCAAAAAAATCCGCGACGACAAGGGCTACTGGAGCCAGGTCGAAGCCTACATCTCCCGGCACTCCGATGCCACCTTCTCGCACGGCATCTGCCCGGACTGCCTGCATCGCCTCTACCCCGAATTTGCCAACGAGCTAGACGAGCCGGAATCGCCCGGGCCCAAGCCGCCGCAGGGCTAATCGCCCACTCCGACGCTCCAGCCGCTCAGCGACTTCGCGCCGTTTGCCGGGTTGCCAACTGTACTGGTCCGCCTCTCTTCTCGGCGGGCACCCATGCGCATCTCCACTCCGAAAAGAATCTTCGTCCCGCTCGCGGCACTCTTCTTCTTCCAGTGGGGCGCCTCCGGCATGTGGAACGTCTCCTTCAGCAACGTGCTCAGGCACGCCGGGCTGGAGCGATTCATCGCGATCGCCTTTGCGTGCAACGCCATCGCCTCCTTCGTCTCCCCGCTGATCGTCGGCGCGATGGCCGACCGCGGCGTCTCGCCCATCAAGCTCCTGCGCTGGCTGTACTGGTCGGCCGGCGTGCTCCTCGGCCTGATGTTTCTCGCCATCGACCGCGGCTGGGGCGGCGGCCCGATGCTCACGTTCATGCAGATGCACTCGCTCTGCTTCAGCCCGACCACCAGCCTCGTGACCACGATCGCGCTGGCCGAGCTGCACAAGCCCTCCGCCGAGTTTGGCCCGCTGCGCACCTGGGCCACCGGCGGCTGGATCGTCGCCGGCTGGGTCGTCAGTTGGGTGCTTGTCGCCGACTCGTCTCCTCTATGCGGCTACACCGCCGCCGCCATCATCGTCGGCCTGGGCTTCGCCACCTACTTTCTGCCAGGGCTCAAACCCGCCACCGCCGGGCGCGCCAAAACGTGGACCGAGCGACTCGGGCTCGACGCGTGGCAGTTGTTTAAACACCACGATCACCGGACGATTCTTCTCACCGCCACGCTCTTCGGCATTCCGGTCGCGGCGTTTTATCCGTTTACCCCGCTCCACCTCACGGCGCTCGGTTTCGACCATCCCACCGCGACGATGACGCTCGGCCAGGCCAGCGAGGTCGCCAGCCTGCTGCTCCTGGCCACGCTCACGCGCACCATCCGCCTGAAGTGGGTGATCCTCGCCGGTCTGGTCTTCGGCATCCTCCGCTACGCGCTTTTCTCGCTCGATCACTCGGCCGCGCTCCTATGCGGCATCGCGCTCCACGGCGCCTGCTACGCACTCTACAACGTCACCGCGCAGATCTATCTGGCCGAGCGCGTGGACCCCGCGATGAAAGCGCGCGCCCAAGCGCTCTTCGCCATGCTCACCGGCGGCGTGAGCAACTTGTGTGGCTACCTCGGCACCGGCTGGTGGTACCACCGGATGACCACCGACGGCGTCACCCACTGGCCCGTTTACTGGATCGGGCTGTGCGCGACGACGGTCGCCGTCACCCTCTACTTCACCCTGTCCTACCACGGCGCCGGCACCGGTTTCTTCCGCAAGCCGGCGGTGCGCTGATCGCCCCAGCCACGCCGAAGAGGGGTGGCGACGAGGCTTGCGCCCGGCGACAGGCCGTTGCCTCATCGGACACGCTCGACATGCCGCACCGCACCCAATCCTTCAGCAAACTCGCCGAGGAGCTCATCGGCGACTTCCGCGGCATCCCGCTGGAGGAGCCGGCACGCATGAAGCGCCGGCCGACGCGCGAGTTGAAAGACCTGATTGAGGAGCTGCTGGTCAAACACCACATCGGCACCCGGTCCCCGGAAGACAGCGTGCGCGAGAAGTGGGCGGAGTTCGTCGGCCCGGCAAACGCCAGCTATTCGCACGTGGCCAACATCGACCCGCGTGGCCGCCTGCTCATCCTCGCCTCGCACTCCATCGTCCGCAGTGAGCTCGGGCTGCACAAGGCCACTCTCCTCGCCAAGATCCGCCAGCTCCCAGGCTGCGGCCATGTGCGCGAGTTGCTCATCCGCGCCGGCTAACGCACGGGCCAACTTTACGCTTGCGCCCTCCGGCACCGCCACGGATTGTCCCGGCCTTGCGTTAGTAGGCATCCGCTGGTCGCGGGTACCTACCATGTTTGGTCCGGGCTTCGGCCCGGATTAGAACGGTGACTCTGGCGATTGCCGCAATCCCGCGGTAAAAACTGGTGTCACGGGACTTACCTCCCCTACAGACGTGTTAACTCAACCAACCATCATGTCCGCTCCTGTTAAATCCGAAATCATCACCCAGTTCAAAACGCACGAAGCCGATACCGGTTCGAGCGAAGTCCAGATCGCGCTGCTCACGGCCCGGATCAATCACTTGACCGACCACCTCCGCGAACACCGCAAGGACTTCCACTCCCGCCGCGGCCTCCTGCAGATGGCCTCCCGCCGTCGCAAGCTGCTTGATTACCTCAAGCGCGAAGATCTCAACAAGTACAACGAGATCCTTCAGAAGCTTAGCCTCCGCAAGTAATCCTTTGCCAACGGGCGATCGGCCGATCCGATCGCCCGTTGTCGTCTTAACCGACGAAACTCGCCACCAGTCACGGGACATTTCTGCCTGCCGCTCCGGCCACGCCGGGGAGCCACACAGAAATCTCTCGAGTCTGAACGAGAGACAAAGCCCAAACCCACCGGCCTGCGCGCCGACCCGGGTGGTTACTTTTCCCAACGCACGTCCTGCATCCCGCCGGACCTCCGCGTTATCCGGCCTCCTCCTGAGGCCACTGCGCCGCGCCTCACTTATTTGCGCGCGGCAAACCCCGCCGCACTCGTGCGGCTTGTCCGAACCCAACCGAAATACGTCATATATGAATCAGAAGCACTCAGTCAGCGTCCCGGAATACGGGATTCAGTTCTCCACCGGCTCCCTCGCCAAGTTCGCCAACGGCGCCGTCGTCGTCACCGTCGGTGAGACCAACGTCATGGTCACCGCCACCGTCGCCGCCACCATGAAGCCCGGTCAGGATTTCTTCCCCCTCACCGTCGATTACCGTGAGAAATACGCCGCCGCCGGCCGTTTCCCGGGTGGCTACTTCAAGCGCGAAGGCCGTCCTTCCGAAAAGGAAATCCTCACCTCCCGCCTCTGCGACCGTCCCTGCCGCCCGCTCTTCCCCGAGGGCTTCCTCAATGAAGTCCAGATCATCGGCCAGCTCCTCTCGGCCGACCTGAAGAACGAAGCCGACATCCCGATGGTCAACGGCGCCAGCGCCGCCCTCGCCATCTCGGACATTCCGTGGGCCGGCCCGATCGCCGCCGTCCGCGTCGCCCAGATCGACGGCCAGTTCGTCGCCAACCCGACCATCGAGCAGATGTTCCAATCCTCGCTCGACCTCATCTACGTCGGCAACGAGAAGGACATGCTCATGATCGAAGGCAGCGCCGACCAGCTGCCCGAAGAGCGCTTCATCGAGGCCCTCGACTTCGCCCACAAGGCCATCCAGCCGATCATCAAGGCCATCAAGGAGCTCGTCGCCATCGCCGGTAAGCCCAAGGCCACCTTCCCGCTCGTCGGCGCCACCCCCGAGGCCCGCGCCATCATCGAGCGCATCGTCCCCGCCGAGCGCATCGCCGAAGCCATCTTCGGCAAGGAAAAGGTCGCCCGCGGCAACGCCGTGAAACTCCTCAAGGAGGAAGCCAAGGCCGCCCTCACCGCCGAGCTCGGCGAAGGCAAGTTCTCCGACGTCGACCTCAACGTCGTCTTCGAAGACCTCCAGTACAAAGCCTACCGCAAGACCGTCCTCGAGCGCGGCGTCCGCGCCGACGGCCGCGATGCCAAATCGCTCCGCCCGATCAGCGCCGAAGCCGGCGTGCTCCCGCGCGTCCACGGCTCCGCCGTCTTCCAACGCGGCGACACCCAGTCGCTCGTCATCACCACCCTCGGCCCCACCAAGGAAGCCCAGGACATGGACGGCCTGACCGGCGGCGCCACCTCGAAGAGCTTCATCCTCCACTACAACATGCCGCCCTTCACGGTCGGTGAGACGGGCCGCTTCGGCTCGCCCGGCCGCCGCGAAATCGGCCACGGTGCCCTCGCCGAGCGCTCGCTCGTCCCGGTGCTCCCGCCCGAGGATGCGTTCCCCTATTCCATCCGCGTCGTCTCCGAGATCATGGCCTCCAACGGCTCGACCTCGATGGCCTCGATCTGCGGCGGCTGTCTGTCCCTGATGGACGCCGGCGTGCCGATCATTGCCCCCGTCGCCGGTATCTCCTGCGGCCTCATGACCGAAAACGGCGCCGACGGCAGCATCACCAAGTGGACCACCATCACCGACATCCTCGGTGAGGAAGACCACTTCGGCGACATGGACTTCAAGCTCGCCGGTACCACCAAGGGCATCACCGGCTTCCAGCTCGACCTCAAGATCAACGGCCTGCCCTTCGAGATCGCCAAGGCCGCCATCTTCCAGGCCCGCGACGCCCGCATCGAGATCCTCAAGAAGATGCTCGCCGCCATCCCGGCCCCGCGCAAGGACCTCAGCGCCTACGCCCCGCGTATCCAGACCATCCAGATCAACCCCGAGAAGATCGGCCTCCTGATCGGACCTGGTGGCAAGACCATCCGCCGCATCGTCGAAGTCACCGGCGCCCAGATCGACATCGCCGACGACGACTCCGGCAAGGTCTTCATCTACTCGAACAACGCCGACGCCATGAACCGCGCCGTGCAGGAAATCGACGCCCTCTGCGGCGGCGGCTCCCAGATCGAAGTGGGCAAGACCTACACCGGCCGCGTCACCTCCACCAAGGAGTTCGGCGCCTTCGTCGAGTGCCTCCCCGGTAAGGAAGGCCTCGTGCACATCAGCGAGCTCGCGGACTTCCGCGTGCGCCGCACCGAGGACGTCGTCAAGGTTGGCGACTCCATCCTCGTGAAGTGCGTCGGCATCGACGAGCGCAGCGGCAAGGTCCGCCTCTCCCGCAAGGCCGCCATGCAGGAGCGCGAACAAGCCGAGAAGCAGCAGGCCGCCGCCCCCGCAGCGGAAGCCGCTCCGGCCGCCGACACGCAGGCTCAAGCCTAAGCACTCACGCGTAAACGGCGCAGTTCCCCCTGCGCCGCCCGCCACTCTCAACGGAGGCCCTCGTGGCCTCCGTTTTTTTGCGCCCCGGACAAACCAACGCCGCCTCGCGCATCTTCCCGGTTTACCCCGTCGACTTTTCTTCCAGGAACCGGCGCGTGCTCCGTGGGTCCGAGGCAGCATGACGAACCTTCCATCCACTGCCGCGCGAGCACCCGGTTCGTCCCGCGTACACGTCGCCGCACACCGCACCGGCAAATTCGGAGTTCCGCCACGCCGCCTCACCCGCGTCTGCGCGTGGTGCCACCGCGTGCAACAGCCCGACGGCAGCTGGCAACGCACCGCCACCGCGCACGACAGCGCCCACCGCATCTCCCACGGCATCTGCCCGGAATGCGTCGCCGCGCTTGTCACAGGATGAGCGCGCCCAACGCGCCTCTGTTACATTTCGGAAACGGCCCGTCTTTCGTGTAACAAAGCCTTTCCCTTCGTCGCACTTTGACGCATTTTCCCCAAAATGCGTCTGCTGCTTACCAACGACGATAGCATCGAGTGCTTCTTCCTCCACGCCCTCGTCCACGCGTTACAAAAAGAAGGCCATGAGCTGTGCATCGTGGCCCCACGCCACGAGCAAAGCTGGACCGGCGCCTCCAAGTCCCGCCGCCGCGCCGTCGCCTCCGCACGCGAGGATCGCGGCCTCGGTTGCCTCACCTGGATCGTCGACGGCACCCCGAGCGACTGCGTCAACATCGGCATCGCCCACCTGCTCCCGCAGTCCGGCTTTCTCACGCCCGACGCCGTCATCAGCGGCATCAATGTCGGCTTCAACGCCAGCCTCGGCTTCATCAACGCCAGCGGCACCATCGCCGGCGCCTGGGAAGGCGCCGTCCACGGCCTGCCCGGCATCGCCATCTCGCAGGACCTCACCTTCGCCGAGTTCGACCGCCTCACCCTCGCCAAAGACGGCCCCAGCCCCGAGCTGCGCGAGACGTTGAACCACTCCGCCGCACGCGCCGCCGCCCTCGTGCCCGAGCTCGTCGCCACCACCCCGCGCCAGTCCTTCATCGTGCACAACGTCAACCTGCCGTACCCGTGCACCCCGGCCGCCGTCGTGCGCCGTACCGTGCCCGCGCGCGTGATCGTCCCGGCCCTTTTCAGCCCGGCAGCCGACGACGGCACCCACCGCTTCGTTTTCTCGCTCGGCCAGGACATCTCGCCCGCCGAGCCCCTCACCGACCGCGCGGCCATCGCCGCCGGCGACATCAGCCACACCATCCTCGATTACACCCGACTCGGCACACCCCTATGAAAACCATCAAACGCATCGGCATCCTCACCGCAGGCGGCGACAGCCCCGGCCTCAACGCCGCCATCCGCGCCGTCGGCAAAACCGCCATCCGTGACTTCGGCTGGGACGTCATCGGCTTCCGAGACGGCTACCTCGGCCTCGCCGAAAACCGCTTCGTCACCTTCGACAAGGCCACCCTCGCCGGCATCCTCACCATCGGCGGCACCGTCCTCGGCACCAGCCGCGACAAGCCCCACCGCATGATGATCAAGGGCAAGGAGTGCGACATGACCGACGTCATCGCCGCCAACTATCGCAAAAACAAACTCGATGCCCTCGTCTGCATCGGCGGCGGCGGCACCCACAAGAACGCCCTCCGACTCATCGAAAAAGGCCTGCGCGTCGTCACCCTCCCCAAGACGATCGACAACGACGTCCCCTTCACCGATTCGACCATCGGCTTCGACACCGCACTCGGCATCGCCGCCGAGGCGATCGACCGCCTGCACAGCACCGCCCACAGCCACCACCGCATCATCATCGCCGAAGTCATGGGCCACAACGCCGGCTGGCTCGCCCTCGGCGCCGGCATCGCCGGCGGCGCCGACGCCATCCTGATTCCCGAAATCCCCTACGACGTGCGCAAGGTCGCCGCCGCCATCCGCCTGCGCTCCGAGCGTGGCAACAATTTCAGCATCGTTGCCGTCGCCGAAGGCGCCAAGAGCGTCTCAGACTCGGCACTGTTCGACGCCGCCCTCAAAAAGAAAAAGGCCGCCAAAACAAAGGAGCAAAAAGACGTCGCGAAGCAGGAGCTCGCCGCCCTCGAGTCCAAGCACGTCGGCAACACCATGCGCCTCGCCAAGGAGCTCGAACAACTCACCAAGCTCGAAGCCCGCGTCTCCATTCTCGGCTACGTGCAACGCGGCGGCACCCCCTCCTGCGCCGACCGCCTCCTCGCCACACGCCTGGGCTCGGCCTGCGCCCATCTCCTCGCCCAAGGCGCCGAGAGCGTCATGGTCGCCGCCCGCGGCGACGGCTACACCACCGTCCCCATCGAGAAAGTCGCCGGCACACTTAAACTCGTGCCATCCAACCATACATGGATCGCCTCGGCCCGCGGCGTCGGCACCTGCCTCGGCGATTGAGGCACCCTGCGCAGAATAAGTAATTCTGCTACTAAGCCAAATATTGACCAGTCCCCCCACGCCCGCTTTCTTCTGCTCATCAACTTTACGAATTCTCCCGCCTAGCGGGAGTTTTTGGGGTAACTAAGAAAGCAAAGGCCGGTCGCTTAGGGGTAGGCGACCGGCCACTTTTTTGCCCAAATCCGACGGTTCACCAGCACCCTGCGATCTCAGGCCAGTTGAGCCGCCCAGCGATGAGCCTTCGCAGGCCATGTAAAAACTCACGTCCAATCAAGGAGATGCCACGCACCTCCAGATTTTGAATGGACAATCGCGCCCTTTTGGGAAGTCGTGTCGCGTTCTTTCGTCATAACTCGGCAGCAACAGGGAAGGCCGTGCAAATCGGCCACAGTTGCGCTGCGGTAACGCATCAGTCCAAACCTCGAACGCCCGCCCATGCGGTCGCGTAACGCCAGTCGGAGCCAACCTCCGATGAAGGCCCGGGGCCAGGCCGCCCTCCGGTCATCTCACTTCTGAAATTTCAGATCTCAGATTTCCCGAGGCACCAAATGCGAAGTCCGAATATCTGCCTGCCGAGGCTCACGCGTCCGGCGCGATTGCGCGCACCGTCACGCACAAATCTTCAACGCAAAATTGAAGCGTGAGAGTGGTTACATCGGTTTCTCAGGTCTGACCGCGCCCCCATGGGCGGGCATGCCTGCATTGGCTGGTTTCTGCTCTTGCCTGAAACCTCCTGCCCAATGACCGATCCCTCCCAGGCTCGCACTCCCGCGAGCGTAACCACTGCGGCGCGTCCACCGATGCGCCACAGTCCGACCGCGTCCGTGCGCCCTCTGGCGACGGCCCGGTCACGCTGACCGCCCCCCGCCTCCGCGATGATCACCCGCTCTTCGAAGCTGGGCCATATCTGCTTTGTCGGAGCCGGCCCAGGCGACCCTGAACTGCTCACCCTGCGCGCCGCCGACCGCCTGCGCACCGCCGACCTCATCCTGCGCGACATCCTCGTGCCCGACGAGCTCATCGCCGCCACCGGCGCGCGCGCGCAGGTCGTCAACGTCGGCCGCCTCTGCGGCGGCGAGGAAACGCAGGAGGCCCGGCTCGCACGCATCCATGCCTGGCTGATCGAGGGCTACCGCGAGGGGCGCCGCATCGTGCGCCTCAAGTCCGGCGACCCGTTCATCTTCGGCCGCGCCGTCGAGGAACTCCAGCGCCTCATCGAGGCGGACATCCCTTTCGAATGCGTCCCCGGCATCACCGCCGGCATCGCCGCAGCCAACCTCGCCCAGATCCCGCTCACCGAGCGCTACACCTCGCCCTCCGTGCTTTTCTGCACCGGCCAAACCGCCGGCCGCGGCACCGACCGCATCGAGGCGTGGGCTTCCCTCCTGCGCGGCGGCACCACCCTTGTGCTCTACATGGGGCTCAAGGCCCTCGCGCACATCGCCCCACGCCTCCAGTCCGCCGTGCCGGCCGACGAGATCCACGTCTCCGCGATCTCACAGGTCAGCGCCCCCGGCCAGCTGGTCGTCCACGCGCCGCTCTCGCGCGTCGAAGCAACCCTCTCCGAGCGCCCGCTCCCCCTCCCCGTCGTCTTCATCCTCGGACTCCACGCGCAACCGCTCGCCGAGCGCCTGGCCCAACCTCTCGCCCCCTCCGCCAACCATGAATGATCAACCCGCCATCCTCCTCTGCGGTCACGGCACCACCGACGCCGATGCCATCGCCGGCTTCGAGGCCTTCGTTGCGCAACTCCGCGCCCGACTCCCATACCGCCGGATCGTCCACGGCTATCTCGAGCTCGCACGGCCCTCGTTTGCCGAAGCCATCGAGGCGCTTCATCGCGACGGCATCCGCGACATCGTCGCGCTCCCGGTCCTGTTGTTCACCGCCGGTCACGCGAAACACGACATGCCCGGGGTGCTCAACTCCATCCAGTCGAGCCTCCCGAATCTGCGCATCCGCATGGGCCGCCCCCTCGGACTGACACCCGAGGTCGTCGAGACGGCCTGCCGCGTCGCCGCCGCTGCGATCCCGCCGGGACAATCCGCCGCCGACACGATGCTCCTGCTCGCCGGACGCGGCACCTCTGAGCCCGATGCCAATGGCGACGCCGCCAAGCTCGCCCGCCTCGTCGCCGAGCGCCTCGGGCTCGGCTTCGCCACCACCGCCTACATCGCCGTCGTCCCGCCCAAGCCCGCCGACGCCCTCGCGCTGCTCGAGCACCTGCCATTCCGCCACGGGCTCTTCATGCCCGCCGTCTTCTTCGACGGCATGCTCTACAAGCAACTCACCGCCGAGCTCGCCACACATCAGCGGCAGTCGGCGAAGCAGTGGCGCATGGCGGCACCGCTCGCCTCCGAGTCGCCGTGGATCGAGACCTTCGTCGCCCGCCTCGCCGAGGTCGAGAGCGGCAAAGTCGCCATGAACCGCAAACCTCACGCCGGCCACGCCTGCGCCCACCCGCACCACCACGCACACCACGGTTGCTGTGGCAGCCACCACCACGCATGAAGCCCGGCACGCTTTACGGTATTTCCCTCGGCCCAGGCGATCCGGGCCTCATCACGGTCAAGGGCCTGGAACTGCTCCGCCAGGCAGACCGCGTCTACTATGCCGGATCGCGCGCCACCGACGGCGCCGAGTCCAGCTACTCGCGCCGCATGCTCGACTGCCACGGGCTCGCCGCCGACCGCCTTCGCGGCGTCTTCGTCCCCATGTCCGAGGATCGCACCGTCGCCGAGTCCGCCTACCGCGAGGCCTTCGCCGGACTGCTCGCCGACTGCCAGGCCGGACGGCGTGTGGCCTTCGCCTGCGAGGGCGACATCTCCTTTTACAGCACGTTCTCCCGTCTGCTCGCCTTCGCGCACGAGGCCACGTTGCCCGTCGAAATCGTCGCTGGCGTCCCGGCGTTTCTCCTCGGTGCCGCCGTGCAGGCGCACCCACTGGCCACCGGTCCCGAGCGCATCGCCGTCCTTCCGCGCCTGCGCGTCGCCGACGAGCTGGCGCGGTGCCTGGAAACTTTCGATGTCGCCGTGCTCATCAAGATCCGCGGCGTCGCCGCACAGGTCGCCGATCTCGCCGAGCGCCATGGCTGGTCGCTCCTGCTGTGCGAACACCTCGGCGCACCCAACCAGTACATCTCCACAAGCCCGCAGGATCTCCGCTCCCGCGCCCTTCCTTATCTCTCACTCCTGATCGTCCGGAGGAAATCCCCATGAAACTCAGCGTCGTTGGCATCGGCCCAGGTGGGTCCGACTATATCCTCCCGCTCGCCGCCCGCGTGCTCGGCGAGGCCGATGTCGTCATCGGCTACAAATTCTACCTGCAATTTGTGCAACACCTCCTCCGCCCCGGGTGTGAGATCGTCGGCAACGCCATGATGGAGGAGGAGGAGCGAGCGCGCCTCGCCGTCGCCGCCTGCGCGCCTGACCGCCATGTCGTCGTCGTCAGCTCCGGCGATGCCGGCATCTACGCCATGGCCGCGCTCATCTACGAACACGTCGCCAGCCTCGGCGCGCAGGGCGACTCAATCGAGCTCCAGACCATCCCCGGCATCAGCGCCTTCCTCGCCGCCGGCGGCAAACTCGGCGCCGTGCTCGGCCACGACTTCTGCTGCGTCTCGCTCTCCGACCTCATGACGCCGTGGCGCACCATCGAGCGCCGGCTCGAAGCCGCCGCACTGGGCGACTTCGTCACCACCCTCTACAACCCACGCAGCCAGAAGCGCACCTGGCAGATCGAGCGCGCCCGCGCTCTCTTCCTTCGCCACCGCTCGCCCGATACCCCCGTCGCCCTCGTGCGCCAGGTCACCCGCCCCGAGGAGCGCATCCTGCACTCGACCCTCGCCGAGTTCCCCGCCGGCGAGGTCGACATGTTCACCGTCGTCGTCATCGGCAACGCCGAGACTTTCCGCTTCCGCGACTTCCTCGTCACCCCGCGCGGTTTCTCCTCGCGCAAACCGGTCACCGGGCCCGCCATCCAGCAGGAGAGCTTCCGCCTCATCGCCGACCGCCTCACCCGCACCGATCTCTCGCCGGCCGACCGCACCGCCGTCGTGCGCTGCATCCACACCACCGCCGACTTCGAGTACGAACGCCTCTACCACACGCACGGCGATCCGCTTCCGCGCTGGCACGACTACCTCGCGCGCGGCGGCACCATCGTCTCCGATGTCACCATGGTGCAGTCCGGCGTCTCCAAGGAGTTCGTCCGCCGCTTCGGCCTGCAGGTGCACTGCTGCCTCAACGAGCCCGAGGCCGTCGAGCTCGCCCAAGCCGAGGGTATCACGCGCGCCCAGGCCGGCATGCGCCTCGCCATGGCGCGGCACCCTGGCGCGCTCTTCGCCGTCGGCAACGCCCCCACCGCCCTCAACGAGCTCTCCGACGGCCTCCAGTCCGGCACATTCTGCCCGGCCGGCGTGATCGCCGCACCCGTCGGCTTCGTCAACGTCGTCGAGTCCAAGCTGCGGCTCCGCCATCTGGGCGTGGACGTGCCGTGCGTCATCATCGAGGGCAACAAGGGCGGCAGCGGCGTCGCCGCCGCGATCGTCAACGCCGCCTGCGCACTCGAAGCGCCCGCCTCCGCATGAGCGACACGGCTCCGAAATTCACGATCATCGGCCTGCCCAACCAGGCCGACGTCCAGCCCGGCGAGGCAGTCCGCCGCATGCTGGAGGCACACACCGTGTTTGCCGGCGGCGAGCGCCACCGCACCATCATCGCCCGCTGGCTGCCCGCCGGGCATCGCTGGATCGACTTCCGCTCGGTGCGTGCACTGCTTGAGGAAGCGGCCACGTCGGCCGCGCCACTCGTCGTCTTCGCCTCCGGCGATCCGCTTTTCTACGGCATCGCCGGCGCGCTGCGCGCCACCCTGCCCGCCGCCCGCCTGCGCGTCCTCCCGTGGTTCAACAGCGTGCAACTGCTCTGCCACCGGCTCGCCCTTCCCTACGCCGAGCTCACCGCGACTTCCCTTCACGGACGCGACTGGCACGAGCTCGACGCCGCGCTCCTCCGCGGCGAGCGGCTCGTCGGCGTGCTCACCGACGCCGGGCACACGCCCGCCGACCTCGCGCGCCGGCTGCTCGATTACGGTTTCACGCAGTACACGCTCCACGTAGGCGAAGCCCTCGAATCTCCCTCCGAACGCGTCCGCACGCTCTCCCTTCAGGAGGCCGCCGGCGCCCAGTTCGATCCGCTCAACTGCGTCGTCCTCGAGGCGCCGCACCGCTGCCCGCCCGCACTCGGGCTCGACGAATCCGCGTTTGCCGGGCTGCCCGGCCGGCCCGACATGGTCACCAAGATGCCGGTGCGCCTCGCCAGCCTCGCACGGCTCGACCTCGCGCGCCGCTGTTGCCTCTGGGATGTCGGATTCTGCACCGGCTCCGTCGCCATCGAGGCGCGGCGCGCCCACCCGCACCTCCGCGTCGTCGCCTTCGAGAAACGCCCCGAGTGCGCCGCGCTGCTCGACCGCAACGCCCGCGCCTTCGGCGCCCCCGGCATCACCCCGGTCATGGGCGATTTCTTCGAGCAGTTCCTCGCCATGCTGCCCGCGCCAGACGCCGTCTTCATCGGCGGCCACGGCGGGCGCCTCGGCGAACTGATCGGCCGCATCGACACCGTCCTCGCCCCCGGCGGCCGGGTGGTGATCAACGCCGTCCTCGACTCCAGCCGCCACGATTTTGAATCCGCCATCATCCGCCTCGGCTACCGGTCCCTGCCTGCGCTTCGGCTGCAGGTCGACGCCCACAACCCCATCGCCGTGCTGGCCGCCGAAAAACCTTCCGCCCCCATCCAGGAGAAACGCCCATGAAACTCGCCCTCATCGCCGGCACCGATGCCGCCATCGCCCTCGCCCTGCGTCTCCTCGAAGTCGAGCCCGCCGCCGTCATCGTCTCCACACGCCCCCACGCCGATCCGCGCATCCGGCCTATCTCCTCGATCAAGGCGTTCCTCGCCGAGTCGTTCGCCTCGTTCGACGCCTTCGCCTTCATCGGCGCGCTAGGGATCTGCGTGCGCAGCCTCGCGCCGCACCTCGCCGACAAGCGCACCGATCCCGCCGTCGTCAACCTCGACGAGGCCGGCCGCCACGTGCAATCCGTCCTCTCCGGCCATCTCGGCGGGGCCAACGCGCTCGCCCGCCGACTCGCCCACGCACTCGGCGCCGAGCCGGTCATCACCACCGCCAGCGACGTGCAAGAGCTCTGGTCGCTCGACCTGCTCGCCCGCACCTACGGCTGGACGCCGTCCGCCTCGCCGGACCTCAACGCCGTCATCGCCCGCTTCGTCAACCGCCGCCCGACCGCGTTGCTCCTCGAAGTGCGCGACCGCGGCACCGCATTTCTAGAGCGCACCCGGCCCGAGCACGTCACCGTGTTTCAGCGCTACGAGGACATCGACTTCACGCGTTTCGAGCTGCTCATCGCGGTGACCTACCGCCAGCTCGCCGCGCCGGTGCCGTCGCTCCAGCTCTGGGCGCGCGCCCTGTGCGTCGGCCTCGGCTGCACGCGCGGCGCGCCGTCCGCCGGGCTCGCCGCCTCGGCCGAGGCACTGCTCGCCGCGCACGGGCTCCCGCGCGCCGCGGTCCGCTGCGTTGCCTCCGCCTCGCTAAAGGCCGACGAGCCCGCACTGCGCGACTGGGCCGCCGCACTCGGCGCGGAATTCCTCACCTTCAACGAGGCCACGCTCGCCGCGCAGCCAATTGTCACGCCGTCCGCCGTGGTCCACGAGAAGATCGGCGTGCCAGGCGTCGCCGAGGCCGCCGCACTCGCCGCGGCTGAGGTACGCGAGCTCCTCCTGACCAAACAAAAAGCCGCCATCGCGGGCGGACATCACCACACACTCGCCGTCGCGCTCGACCGCCGGCTGCGCCGCCGCGCGCAGATCGCCATCGTCGGCGCCGGGCCGGGCGATCCCGACCTGATCAGCGTGCGCGGACGCCAGTTGCTGGAGGAGGCCGATTTCATCCTCTACGCCGGCAGCCTCGTGCCGGTCGCGCTCACCGCGTGCGCCAAGCCCGGCGCCGAGGTGCGCAGCTCCGCCGGCATGGATCTCGAACAGCAGGTCGCCGCCATCGAGCCCCACTACGCGCTCGGCCACTCCATCGTGCGCCTGCACACCGGCGATCCGTGCCTCTACGGGGCGATCGAGGAGCAGATGGCCGAGTTCGACGCGCGTGGCTGGGAGTATTTCAACGTGCCTGGTATCTCCGCCTTTCAAGCCGCCGCCGCGCGCCTGCGCACCGAGTTCACCGTGCCCGAGCTCGTGCAGACGATCATCCTCACGCGCGGCGAAGGCGCCACCCCGATGCCGCCGCGCGAGCAGCTCGCCGACCTCGCAAGCCACCGCGCCACCCTCTGCGTTTACCTCAGCGTCGCGCTGGCCGACTCCGTGCAGCGCCAGCTCCTCGCGCACTATCCGCCGGAGACGCCGCTCGCCGTGCTCCATCGCGTCACCTGGCCGGACGAACGCGTTTTCACCGGCCGGCTCGACGAGCTTGTCTCCATCGTGCAGGCACAGCAGCTCACGCGCACCACGCTGATCGTCGTCAGCCCCGCGCTCGGTGCGCGCCGTGGACGCTCGCACCTCTACGATCCCGCCAAGGGCCACGGCTTCCGTGCGCCGCGAGAGGAGGCACGCTGACATGCTGCTCGTCTTCGGAGGCACCACGGAGGGGAAACGCTGCGCCGCCGCGCTGGCGGAGGCGGGGCTGCCGTTCATCTATTCGACGAAACTCCCCGTCGTCATGCCGAAGTTGCCCGGCATGCGCCTGCGTCACGGTGCGCTCACCGTCGAGGCGCTCACCGTCCTTTGCCACGCCGAGAAGATCCGGGCGATCGTCAACGCCAGCCATCCGTTCGCCGAGGTGCTGCACGCCACGGTCGCCGCCGCCGCCACCGCGCTGTCGCTGCCGGTCTGGCGCTTCGAGCGTGTTTACCCAAAGCGCGAGCAGGCCGGCGAGTGGGTGCGCTACGTGCCCGACTTCCCGGCGGCGATTGCGCAACTGCTCGCACTCGGCCGAGCCCCGCTGCTCGCGTTCACCGGCGTGCAGACGATTCCCAAGCTCCGCCCTTGGTGGGAGCGCCACCTCACCTATTTCCAGATCCTCGACCGCCCGGACTCGTTTGCCCTCGCCCGCAGCTTCGGCGTGCCGCCCGCGCAGCTCCTCGCGCATGCGCCCGCCACTGCACCGGAGACGCTGGCCGCCACGATCCGGCGCCTCGGCGTCCAGGTGCTGCTCACCAAGGAGAGCGGCGAGTCGGGCTTCCAATCGGTGAAGCTCGCCGCCGCCGCGCTCGCGCAGACGCCCCTGCTCGTCGTCGAGCGCCCGGCCACGCCCACACTTTTTTCGCCGGTCCACGACGAGACCAGCCTGCTCGACCGCGTGCGGGAGGGCGCACGATGACTCTGCCCGCCGCCACGCCACCGCCCGCCCTGCGCACCGGCTACACCACCGGCACCTGCGCCACCGCCTGCACGCGCGCCGCGCTGCTGGCCTGGCTTACCAACACGCCGCTGGCGGCGGTCGACATCGTGCTTCCCGACGGCGAGTCCGTCGTCCTGCCGCTGGAGAGCTGCACCATCGCGCCCGGCTGCGCCACCTGCACGGTGCGCAAGGATGCCGGCGACGATCCCGACGAGACGCACCAGGCGATCATCGGCGCGCGCGTCACCTGGCGGCCGCAGCCGGGAGTCGTTTTCAAACGCGGCGAAGGCGTGGGGCTGGTCTCGCTCCCGGGCCTGCCCGTGGAGGTCGGCGAACCGGCCATCAATCCGGTGCCGCGCCAGATGATGGCAACCGTCGTGATGGAGACGCTCGCCGACTTCGGCCGCAGCGGCGGCGCCGAGATCGAAGTCTTTGTCCAGGGCGGCGCGGATATCGCCGCGCGCACGCTCAACCCGCGCCTCGGCGTAGTCGGCGGCATCTCGATCATCGGCACGACCGGCCGCGTGCGCCCGTTTTCCTCGGAAGCCTACATCGCCTCCATCGGCAGCGCGCTCGCCGTCGCCGCCGCCACCGGTTGCCCGCGCGTGGTCCTCAACTCCGGCGGGCGCTCCGAGGCGATGCTGCGCCGTCAGTTCCCGGAACTGCCCCCGCAGGCCTTCGTGCAATATGGCAACTGGATCGGCGACGCCTTCGCCCTGCTGCGCGGCACGCCTTTCGCCGGGGTCACGCTCGGCATGATGCTCGGCAAGGCCGTGAAGCTCGCCGCCGGCCAGCTCGATACCCACAGCCGGCGCGGCCTGTGGGACCGTACCTTCGTCGCCGATCTCGCCCGCGAGTGCGGCTATGCGGCAGCCATCGTCGCGCGCATCGGCGGGCTCTCGCTCGCCCGCCAGCTCGGCGAGGTGATCCCGTTTTCGGCAGACGAGCCGCTCTACCGCACCCTCGCCGCCCGCTGCCACGCGGTCTGCCAGCCCCTCGTCCCGTCAATCCCGCTGGAAATCCGCCTCCACAACGACGGCGCCGGCTGGCTCG
>ERZ795058.395-NODE-395-length-68898-cov-17.868135_pt1 | contig 68898 bp, 57 predicted proteins | sample MGYA00375142_ERZ795058 | MGnify/ENA primary metagenome ERZ795058 (study PRJEB30187, sample SAMN05720210) | activated sludge metagenome | isolation source: anaerobic digester from wastewater treatment plant | place: Japan | collected 2015-04-20 ... | reverse complement strand
GGTGTTGAAGGCCGATGGCAGCCTTTGGGCAATGGGCTGCAACGCGTCCGGCCAGCTGGGCGACGGTACGACCACGATGCGCACGTCTCCGGTGATGGTGCTGGCGGGTGGCGTGCAGTCGGTGGCGGCGGGCAACGACCATAGCCTGATCGTGAAGACGGACGGCAGTCTCTGGGCGATGGGACGCAACGACGAAGGTCAGTTGGGCGATGGGACAACGACGATGCGCACCGTCCCGGTCGAGATCGTGTCCGGTGGCGTGAGCCTGGCTGTGGGGGGCGGCTACCACAGTCTGTTCGCGAAGGCGGAATGGCAGCGTGTGGGGCATGGGCTCGAATTGGAGCGGACAACTGGGCGACGGCACGCGCGACTTCCGCGCCGCACCGGTCCGCATGCCGATCCCCAAATCCTCGGGGCTGAAGCTTGGTGCCGGGCGGAACCACTCGCTCATCGCGGTGGGGACAAATCTGGAGACCAAGGGACCGTGGCTGGACTCAATGCCGTCCAATGTTTCCGCGTGCGCAGGTGTGTCGGCGACGTTCCAAGTGTTGGCTCTGAGCCCGCGCGTGTTGAGCTATCGTTGGCAGGTGTCTGAGGACGGTGGTGCCACTTGGCGCTTTGTATCGGATGGCTCCGCCTATGCCGGCACGGCCACCGGCACGCTGACGGTCCGCAACCCGACGCGCGAGATGGGTGGAAACCAGTACCGCTGTCTCGTCTCCGATGGGGTAAATGGGGAGATCTCGAGCGCGGGGGCGTCGTTGACGGTGGGGTGGAGCCAGTTTTCCGCGCTGTCGGCACGCGTGCCTGTAGGCGCGGGCGCGCAGAGTTTGTTTATGGGCTTCGTCTACACTGGCGGGGGCAAACCGACGATTGTGCGCGGCGTGGGCCCGGCGCTCGTCGACGGCGATGCCAGCCTCGCGGGCCAGGTGCTTATCGATCCACAGCTCACAATTCACGAGTATCAGACGGGTGGTTTTGCTCCAATTGAGCGCAATAACGATTGGGGCGGCACGGACACGCTGCGTGGCACCATGAAAGCGGTCGGCATGAGCACGCTGGCGGCCGATTCGAAAGACGCCGCCCTGTTGATCGTGCCGACGCGCTCAATCTATACCGCACAGGTGTCGGGTGTCGGCGACACGACCGGTCTTGCACTGGCCGAGACCTACGATGCGGATTTTGCAGATAAGGCGAAACGCCTGACGGCACTTTCGGTGCGCAACCACGTGGGAGCCGGTGCGGCGCAACTCATCGTGGGATTTGTGATCGTCGGCGATGCGCCGCGCCGGGTGCTTCTGCGTGGCGTCGGTCCGAGCCTGTTGGCGGATTCGCCCGAGCTCACCGGGTTGGTTTTGGAAAACCCGACTTTGCAGCTAAACCGATACACGCCGTCGCAGATCACGAAGTGGACAGTGGTGGGCGCCAACGACGACTGGGGCGGGGCAACCACGCTCGCGGAGACGATGCACGCAGTCGGCATGTCTGCGCTACCCGCGGCCTCGAAGGACGCCGTGCTGTTGGTGGACCTGCCGCCCGGAATTTATACGGCGCAGGTCACTGGTGTGGGCGACACGACCGGCATCGCCTTGGTGGAAATCTACGAGGCGCCTTGACCGACCGTTACGATCCTGCGGTGCCCGTGTGCTCGGGCACCGCGTGCCGGACCTGCCTGGTCGATTTTCAGCTCAGTACGGGATGATCTCGACGCTCTTGTAGAAGACCTCGGCGCCTTCGGACTGGAGCAGGATTTTGCCGGAGGAGACAGAGGCCTTGGTGGCGGAGTTGACGAGGTGGCCGTTGACGTAGTGCTCGATCTGGTCGCCGTTGCAGACGATCTCGATGACGTTCCACTCGCCGCGCGGGTTTTCGAAGTTGGCCGTGCGCGGGATGTGTTTCATGCCCCACTCGGTTTTCCACGGATGCGGGCTTTCGACCATCGTGCCGACGCACCAGAAGTCGCCGCAGTCCTCTTCCTGCACCTGGCACTCGATGGACTTGGGCCAGACGACGTCGGTCTCGGCGGCGCCGAAGTGGTAGAGGATGCCGCTGTCGCGCCGGGCGGTCTCGCGTGGGGCGTAGCGATGCTCGCCCCATTTGAAGACGGCTTTCAGGTAATAGTTGGAAAACGACTCCTCGGTGGCGACGTAGCCGAAGTGTTTCCCCTCGATGTGGAGCAGGCCGTCCTCGACCTTGAAGTTGCCCTCGGGGTCGGAGTTTTTGCCGGATTTTTCGAGGAAGGAATACCAGCCGGTGAGGTCGCGTCCGTTGAGCAGTTGGCGCGTGTGGAGCTCGCGAATCCAGATGTTGCGGAAGGAGACGGGGCAGCCGTGGTCCTGCAACGCGAGCGGTTGCTTGAAGGCGTGCTTCTCGTACTTGGGCTGGCCGATCCAGGCGGCCGGGCCTTTGATCTCGACGTGGTCCTGCACGAGCACGCCGTTGTGCAGCACGGTGACGTAGGCGGGCGTGCGCACGGTGCCGTCGTTGTTGAAGCGCGGCGCGGAGAAAACGATGTCGTAGGTCTGCCACTCGCCGGGAGCGCGCGAGGCGTTTACCTGCGGGATGTGCTGCTTGTACACCGAGGCGGCCTGGCCGTTGACGTAGGTTGGGTTGTTGTAGCTGTCGAGAATCTGCACCTCGTAGCGGTTTTGCAGATAGACGCCGCTGTTGCCGCGGTTTTGCCCTTCGCCGGTGACGGCGGCGGGCGAGCGCCATTCGAGGTGAAGCTGGCAGTCGGCGAAGGCCTGCTTGGTGACGATGGAGCCGCTGCCGGGCTTGATGGTGAGGACGCCGTCTTCGACGGTCCAACCGGCGGGCGCGCCTTTGTCGCTGGTCCACGCATCGAGCGAGGTGCCGTCGAAAAGCACGATGGCGTCGGACGGCGCGGTCGTGGCGGTGCCGGGCATGACGACCGCCGGCACGGGGCTCCAGATTTCGGTGGCCGCTGGATCGCCGGTTTCGGCGAAGAGGAGAGTGGTGGCGGATGTCAGGAGCGCAACGAACGACAGACGGGCTTTCATCGGCGGCAGGGTGAGGGCGTCAGTCGCGCAGGGTTTGTTCGAGCGGCAGGGCGTGGAGTTTGAGCTCGGGGTTCTTCTCCATGAAATAGTGCGAGGACCATTCGTTGGGGAAGAAGACGACGGGCTGGTTGAACTTGTCGGTGCCGAAGCTGACGCCGGTGGCGACGATCAGGTTGCCCGGATTTTCGAGCGAGGGATGCGGCTCCAGCCACTTGAGCGCAGTCCACGGCGAGGGCGTGAGCGTGGACTCGGCGCCGTACTCGGCTTTGAGGCGGTATTGCACGACTTCGAATTGCAGCGGACCGACGGCGGCGAGCAGCGTGGCTCCCGGCGGCGCGTGGCGAGCGGTGAAGGATTGCACGACGCCCTCCTGCAGGAGCTGTTCGAGGCCGGCGCGGTACTTTTTGGCGTCGGAGGGATTGGGATTGGAGATGTAGGAGAAGACTTCCGGCGGGAAGCGCGGGATCTCGTCGTACACGATGCTGCGGTCTTCCGTGAGGGTGTCGCCGATGCCGAAGGCGTCGTAGCCGACCAGGCCGATGACGTCACCGGGCCAGGCCTCGTCGACGGTCTCGCGGTCCTGGCCGAAGAGTTTGTGCGAAGAGGAGAGGCGGACGGTCTTGCCGGTGCGCTGGTGCACCACGGTCATGTCGCGGGTGAATTTGCCAGAGCAGACGCGCATGAAGGCGATGCGGTCGCGGTGCTTCGGGTCCATGTTGGCCTGAATCTTGAAGACGAAGCCCGAGAATTTTTCGTACGAGGTGGGGATCTCTTTTTTCTCGGAGGCGGCGTCGGGCAACACGCCGACGCCTGCGGCGGCCATGCTGACGGTGACGGCGCGGCGCGAGGTGGGCGGGATGGAGTCGAGGAGGAAGCCGTCGAGGAGGAGCTGGACGCCAAAGTTATTGATGGCGCTGCCGAAGAAGACGGGGGTTTGTTTGCCGGCGTGGATGGCGGCGCGGTCGAAGGGGTGGCCGGCGATGTCGAGCATCTCGATCTGTTCGGAGACTTCGGCGTACGTGGACTCGGAGAGTTTGGTGCGGACGAGATTGTCGCCGAGACCGGTGACGTTTTCGGGAGCGCGGTAGGAGCCGCCCGGGACGCGTTCGAAAAGGTGGACCTGGCGGGCGCGGCGGTCGTACACGCCTTTGAACTCGGGGCCGTTGCCGAGGGGCCAGGTGATGGGGCAGGGCGGCAGGCCGAGCACGCTCTCAAGCTCGTCGATGAGGGCGAGCGGGTTGAGTGAAGGCCGGTCGCACTTGTTCATGAAGGTGAAGATGGGCACGCCGCGGCGCCGGCAGACCTCGAAGAGTTTGCGCGTCTGCGGCTCGATGCCTTTGCCGGCGTCGATCACCATGAGCGCGGCGTCGACGGCCGTGAGCACGCGGTAGGTGTCTTCGGAAAAGTCCTTGTGGCCGGGGGTGTCGAGCAGGTTGACGGCGTAGCCCTGGTAATCGAACTGGAGGACGGTGGAGCTGACGGAAATGCCGCGCTGGCGCTCGAGCTCCATCCAGTCGCTGGTGGTGGCGCGCTGGTTTTTGCGGTCCTTGACGGTGCCGGCCAGGTGGATGGCGTTGCCGTAGAGGAGGAATTTTTCGGTGAGGGTCGTCTTGCCCGCGTCGGGGTGCGAGATGATGGCGAAGGTGCGGCGGCGTGCGATTTCCTGAGCGGGCGTCATAGTGAAACCGCCAAGAAAGGGGGCGGCGCCGGGCGAGGGAAGGAGAATCTGGCAGCGCTCGGCGGACATCGGCACGGGTTGGTCGGCGGATTTGCTTACGTATTCCTGCGCGGCGTGGCTGCGTAGCACCGCGACCGGGCATTCGATTGCTCGGCGCTTAGTATTTGGCAGATTCGAGTCGTTGAAGTGAGCAGGTGCCTTTCGTGCACCGCAGGAACTTTCGACCTCACAAAAATGCTAACCTTACTGATCCTGTTTGTTGCGCTGGTGCCAATCGTGATCGTGGCGAGTCTGGCCGTGTCCGATTCGGAAGAGGCGCAACGCGCGCGGCTCCCAGTGCGGGACGACCGGAACTGAGTGGCGCCGCAGAGCGCAGGCTATGGTGCTCGACCAACGAGAGCGCCATGGAGCGGTTTTTACTTATGGGATGGAAAAGGCGTTGACCGTACGGAGCCGAACGACATGGTCGGGCCCACTTGTCTGAATTGCGAGCGCTTTTCCCCATACGCGCGTCGACTACCCCCTCGTGGCTGCGTCTGGGATACTCTCAATACTCGTCAGTGTTTTCCCCAAGATATGCTTCTTACCTCGCTCGCTTTGATCGCCGCGGTCCTCGCCCTTCTGGTATCGGCCAGTTTGTGCTGCACGGAGGCCGAGCATAACCGCAAAAAGCACATCCCCCTGTTCCGCGAAAAGGAATAAGCGTGGAGTGCGAGTTTGGGCTTTCGCCCGTGCGGGGCGTCTCGTTGAGTCGTCGCCATGTCGGCACCCTTCCTGAAGCTCAAACCCAACGCCAATGCACGCATCCTCACGGGCCATCCGTGGGTGTTTGCCAACGAAGTCGAGGCGTTGCTGCCCGCGGAGCACGACGGTGAGGTCGTCGAGTGCCGCGACCGCAAGGGCCGCTTCATCGGCTCCGGCATCTACAATAGCCGCTCGCAAATCGTCTTCCGCCGCCTCAGCCGCGACCACGTCGCGCTCGACGAGGCTTATCTGCGCGCCGCGCTGGAGCGCGCGATCGCCCGGCGTGCGCCCGGCAATGCCCGGCGCCTGCTGTGGAGCGAATCGGACGATCTGCCAGGCGTGGTCGTGGACCAGTTTGGCGATGCGCTCGTCGTCCAGATCCAGACGCTGGCGATGGAGAAACGCGCCGGGCTCATCGGAGATCTGTTGCACGCGCTGCTGTCGCCGGCCGAGATCATCTTCCGCAACGATGCGCCGATCCGCCGGCTCGAAGGGCTGACGCAGGAAACCCACACCCGCTCCGGTGCAGCGTGGGAGCCGCGATGGCTGGCGATCGACGGTTTCGAATACTGGCTGGATTTGCAGACCGCGCAGAAGACCGGCTTTTACCTCGACCAACGGGCGCAGCATGCCGCCGTGGCCAAATACTGTGCGGGCAAACGAGTGCTTGATGCGTTTTGCAACCAGGGGCCCTTTGCGCTGCACGCGGCGCGCGCCGGTGCGGCCGAGGTGCTCGGGCTCGACAGCGCGGAGGAAGCCATCGCGGCCGCCCGGCGTAACGCCGGGCGCAATGGCGCGCAGGCCACGTTTGCCGTCGCCAATGTCTTTGACTGGTTCAACGACACGGCCCGCGAAACCGAGGCACTCTGGGATGTGATCGTGCTCGATCCGCCGCCGTTTGCGAAATCGAAGAGCGCGCTCGAAGGGGCGTTGCGCGGTTATAAGGAGATCAATTTGCGCGCGATCCAACGGCTCGCGCCGGGCGGCGTGCTGGCCACCTACACGTGCTCGCACCACATGCACGACGAACAGCTGCGCGGTGTGCTCGCCGAGGCGGCTGCCGATACGCGCCGACGTGTACAGGTGCTGGAGTGGTGCCACCAGCCGGCGGACCATCCCGTGCTCGCGACGATGCCCGAGAGCGAGTACCTGCGCGGGTACATCGTGCGCGTCGATTAGTCTTCGGACGCGCCGCTTGCGGCCTCGCGGGCGTGGGTTAATCTACCCCATGTCCCGCCCGAAAACCGCCCTGATTCTCGACGAAGACCCCTATGCGATCGCCTTGGAGCGCGAGCTTCTCGAATCGCTCGGAGTGACCTCGATCTGGGATGCGGAAACGAGCGAGGAGGGCTTGGCGCTTTATCGGCAACACCAGCCGCAGGTAGTCGTGTGTGATGTGACGATGCCCGTGCCCAGCGGGCACGATCTGGTTTCTAGACTGCTGGAACTGGATCCGCTGGCGGCGGTGATCGTGATCACGGCGCGCGGGGATGTGAAAACGGTGCAGGCGATGCACGAGAGGGGCGCGGTCGCCTACATCCTCAAACAGATCCCCCGCGAGCAGATGTTGAAACTGCTCGACGAGGCGCTCGACGTTGCGGGCGAGCCGGCCGAGGACGAGCCCCCGGAGGGGGCGCGCACTTAACTGCGCTTGATGGCGTAGGCCATCGCTTCGGCGATGCGCTCGAGCTGTTCGTCGGTGTGGCGTGCGGAGATGGCGGTGCGGATCAGATCTTTGCCCGGAGGCACAGCCGGGGCGATCGACATCACGGTGAAGACGCCCTTTTCAAGCAGGGCGCGCCAGAAGTGGTACACGCGCTCCTTCGCCCCGAGGACAATCGGGACGGCCGGCGTTTCGCTGCCCCAGGTATCGAGGCCGAGACTCTTTAACATGGCCGTGTACTTGCGCGTGTTGCTCCAGAGGCGCTCCAAGTGCTCGGGCTCGGTCTGGAGCACTTCGAGCGAGGCTTGCGCGGCGGCTGCCTGAGACGGGCTCAGTGCGGCCGAGAAGATCGTGTGTTTCGAGTTGGTGCGGAGGTACTCGATGACCTCGCGGGAACCGGCGACGAAGCCGCCGGTGCTGGCCATCGATTTCGAGAGGCTGCCGCAGTGGACATCGACCTGCTCCGCGAGGCCGAAATGATCCGGGGTGCCGCGGCCCTGTTTGCCGAGCACGCCGAAGCCGTGGGCGTCGTCGAGGATGGTGAAGATTTTGTGTTCGGCCGCGATGGGCGCGATCTCCGGCAGGCGGCAGATGTGGCCCTCCATCGAGTAAACGCCTTCGACGACGAGCAGCTTGGCCGTGGCGCCGGGGGTGGTCGTGACGACTTGCCGGAGGTCCTCGGGATTGTTGTGGGAGAATCGCTCGACGGTGGCCGGCGAGAGCCGGATGCCATCCCACAGGCAGGAGTGGATGTTTTTATCGGCGAAGATGACGTCGCCCTTCTGGGCAAAGGTGGCGACGCTGGCCATGCAGGACAGGTAGCCGGCGGAGTGGACGTGGCAGGCTTCGCGGCCGAGGAATGCCGCGATCTTTTCCTCGAGTTCGATGTGGTAGGCGCGGGAGCCGTTGGAGACGCGGGCGCCGGTCGGCGAGGTGCCCCATTTCAGGGTCGCGGCATGGCTGGCCTCGATGACCTTGGGGTGAAAAGAGAGCCCGAGATAATCGTTGCTCGCCAGCATGATCGTCTCGCGTCCGTCGAGGGTGACCATGGTGCCGTTTTGGGCGGACATCGTGCGGTAGTATGGCGCGTATTTCAGCCGCATCTTGGTCGCGTAGTCGTCGTGGCAACGCGCGAGGATGGGATTCTTGGAGCTGGTGAAAAACGGGAGCGCCATAAGCGGAAAAGCCGGCACTTTAAGTGCCGGCTTTTTATGAGAGCAAAGGGTTTTTTAAGGAGCTTACGATTTGAAGAAGTCGGAGTCCTCCTTGTTGGGGCGTGTGGATTTGGGTGCCGGAGCCTTCGGCGCAGGGGACTTTGGATCGGTGCGCGTCCCTTGTGCGTGGGCGCTCGTGTTGGCCCTCGCGGAGTGTGGCGCTTCGGATTTTTGGGCGGGCGTGCCGTCGTTGGCGGACTTTTTTTGCCCATGTATGAAAGCCTTGAGCTGCTCGACGAGCTCCATGTTGGCCTCAGCCTGGGCGTTCATCTCCTCGACGGCGGCGGCGCTTTCCTCGGCGTTGGCGGCGTTGGCCTGGGTGACTTGGTCGATTTGCGTGATGGCGGTGTGGATTTGCGCGATGCCGTCGGTCTGCTCCTTGGATGCGGTGGCAACCTCGGCGACGAGTTCGTTGACCTGGCGGGCCTTGGTCACGATCTCCTGGAGGCTGGCCGCGACTTTTTCGCTGATGTGCACGCCCTGCGCGGTCTTGGTGACGGCGTTGGCGATGTTATTGGCCGTCTCCTTCGCGGACTGGGCGGAGCGCTGGGCGAGGGTGCGGACTTCGTCGGCGACGACGGCAAAGCCTGCGCCGGCCTCGCCGGCACGGGCGGCCTCGACGGCGGCGTTGAGGGCGAGGATGTTCGTCTGGAATGCGATTTCGTCGATGGTCTTGATGATTTTGGCGATGTCGTCGCTGCTGGTCTTGATCTCGTGCATGGCGGTGGTCATCGCCTGCATGTCGGTGGCCCCCATCTCGGCTGCGTTACGCGCTTCTTGGGCGAGGGTGTTGGCTTGGGCGGCGTGCTCGGCATTGCGCTTGGTCATGCTGGAGAGCTCTTCGAGCGAGGCACTGGTTTCCTCGACCGAGGCGGCTTGTTCGCTGGAGCCCGAGGCTAGCGACTGGCTGGCGGTGGCGACCTGTCCGGCGGCTGCCGCGAGGGATTCCGAGCCGGAGGTGAGGGAATCGGCGACGGCTTGAATGGGCTTGGTGATGGCGCGTGTGAGAAGCCACGCGACGAGGGCGCCGACGCAGAATGCGATGATCAGCCCTATGGCGACAATCGTGGCGGAGACGCGAAGGTCGCGGGTGGTGTCGGCCGTATCGGTGCTGATTTTGCCGAAGGAGTTTTGGGCGAGTTGGAGGACGTCGGCGAGGGCGGCGGTGGCGACCTGGGTGCGCTTCTCGGCGATGGCGTCGCGTTCCTGCCAGTGCTGGATGAGCGAGGCGAGGGTCTGGCGATAGGAGTCGCTGGCTGTCTGGACTCCTTCGAGTTGCTCAATGTTGGCAGGATCGCGCGTGATCGGTCGGAGTTTGCCGATGATGGCGGTGACTTGGGGGAAGACCGCATCGAGATCGGCGAGAGCCTGGGTGCTGCGTTCGGCCTGAGCCCGCCAGACTCCGAGTCGGAATTTGTAGGTGGTGTGGTTGAGCTGGTCGACGAGTTCGAGCTTGGAGGCGCGCTCGGCGAGTTTCTCGGGGGCGGTTCCGGTGGCGGCTTCGTGCTTGAGTCCTTGTTGTTGTGTGGTCGCAAAGCCCACTAGCTTTTCCATGAGGAGTTTGGCTGCGGCATTGAGGGTTTCGCGATCAGCCTTGATGGCGGCCGTCGCAGTGGCGGTCTGCTGCACGAGTTTCTCGTAGTCGGCGATGCGGGCGGAAAACTCCTGTGCGGCGGCCTTGAGGTTGGCCAGTCGGGGATTCTGGGTGCCGGCTTCCTGTGCGGCGGTGAGGTTCTTCTTCAAGTTGGCCAGATGCTGCTGGCCGCGGGTGAGGAAAGCCGGATCTTCGTTGAGGCCATAGCCGCGTATCTCATACATGAGCAAGCGGGTGGATCGTTCGATATCGCCGATCATGGTGACTTCCGGGACTCCGGCGGTCGATATATCGGCGGCGGCACGGGCGCCGTTGCGCATGTTCCAAATAGCCGTGAGGCCAAGGGATACGGTGATGAGGATGAGCACGCCAAAGCCAAGAGCGAGCTTGATGCTGAGCTTTTGGGATTTCATGGGTATGAGCGACATACAGGAGGGGTCATACCACCAATTCGTAGGGTTATTCCTACGTAGTATTTGGTGCGTATTATTCCTGTTACGCGGGCTGTTTTATCGACGGGAGTAGGGTTTTCCTTTAGGGTAATGTAAGGGAATACCCTACCTTGTGGCCGGATTTTTAGGGCCATTTATCCTCACTCCCAGTGTCTTAAAAAACGCCCCGCGCCTTGGGGGGCGCGGGGCATTCTCGAGAAAAGTCTGCGGCGGAGGCGCTATTTTTTTACGAGATCGGCGACGGCGGCTTGCGCGGCAGCGAGGCGGGCGACGGGCACGCGGTAGGGCGAACACGAGACATACGTCAGCCCAAGACGGTGGCAGAACTTTACCGAGTCGGGGTCGCCGCCGTGCTCGCCGCAGATGCCGAGCTTGATGTCGGGGCGCGTCTGGCGGCCTTTGGCGATGGCGATCTGCATGAGCGCGCCGACGCCCTCTGTGTCGAGTGAGGCAAAGGGGTTTTTCTTCAAAATCTCCGCCTCCTGGTAGGCGCCGAGGAAGGCCCCCGAATCGTCGCGCGACATGCCGAGGCAGGTCTGGGTGAGATCGTTGGTGCCGAAGCTGAAAAACTCGGCGGTTTCGGCGATCTGGTCGGCGGTGAGCGCGCCGCGTGGCACCTCAATCATGGTGCCGACCTTGTAGGCGAGTTTCACCTTTTGCTCGGCCTGCACCTGGCGGGCGACCTCATGGACGAGGGCCACCTGGAGCTCGAGCTCCCGCTTGAAGCCCACCAGCGGGATCATCACTTCGGGCAGCGCCTTGACGCCCTCTTTTTTCGCCTGTGCGGCGGCTTCGAAGACGGCGCGCGCCTGCATCTCGGTGATCTCCGGGTAGCGGATACCGAGCCGGCAGCCGCGGAAACCGAGCATGGGGTTGAACTCCTCCAACTCGTGCACGCGCGTCATGATTTTCTCGACGGAGATGCCGAGCTTTTTGGCGAGGTCGAGCTGCTGCTCCTTGGCGTGCGGGAGGAACTCGTGGAGCGGCGGATCGAGGAAGCGGATCGTGGCCGGGAAGCCTTTGAGCGCCCTGAAAATTCCGAGGAAATCCTCGCGCTGGTAGGGGAGCAGTTTGGCGAGGGCGGCTTTGCGTGCGTCGAGGTTGTCGGCGAGGATCATCTCGCGCATGGCGTCGATGCGGTTCCCCTCGAAAAACATGTGCTCGGTGCGCGTGAGGCCGATGCCGGTGGCGCCGAAGCAGACGGCCTGGCGCGCCTGCTCGGGGGTGTCGGCGTTGGTGCGGACTTGGAGGCGGGTGACCTTGGCGCACCAGCTCATGAGTTGGGCGTAGTTGCGGTAAACGCGGGCCTGCCGCGATTCGGCGCCGCCGTGCAGCAGCGCCTGGATGACCTCCGAGGGCGCGGTGCGAACTTCTCCCGCGTAAACGATGCCGGAGGTGCCGTCGATCGAGAGAAAGTCCCCCTCGGCGAACGTGCGGCAGCCGACCGTGAGTTTGCGGGCGTCGTAATCGACCTGGAGGGCGCTGACGCCGCAGACGCAGACCTTGCCCATCTGCCGGGCGACGAGCGCGGCGTGGGAGGAGACGCCGCCGCGTGCGGTGAGGATGCCCTCGGCGGCGATCATGCCGCGGAGGTCTTCGGGCGAGGTCTCGGTGCGCACGAGCAGGACTTTCTGGCCGCGGGAGGCGGCCTCGACGGCGCGGTCGGCGTTGAAATAGATTTTGCCGCAGGCGGCGCCGGGGCCGGCGGGAAGTCCGGAAGCGATGGCCTGGGCCTCCTTGATCGCGTCGCGGTCGAAAATCGGGGCGAGGATCTGGTCGAGCTGGTCGGCGGGCACGCGCTTGATGGCGGTCTGCCAGGAGATGAGTTTTTCCTTCACCATCTCGACGGCGATGCGCACGGCGGCGACGCCGGTGCGTTTGCCGTTGCGCGTTTGGAGCATGTAGACCTTGCGGTCCTGGATGGTGAACTCGAAGTCCTGCATGTCCGTGAAACGCGTTTCGAGCGTGCGGCGGATGCGCTCCAGCTCCTTGAAGGCGCCGGGCATGATCTTCGCGAGCTGTTGCACGGGGGCTGGCGTGCGCACGCCGGCGACGACGTCCTCGCCCTGCGCGTTCATGAGAAACTCGCCGTAGAAAACCTTTTCGCCGGTGGCGGGGTCGCGGGTGAAGGCGACGCCGGAGCCGGACTGCTCGCCGGTGTTGCCAAAGACCATCGCCTGCACGCTGACGGCGGTGCCCCACTCGTGCGGGATGCCGTACTTGCGGCGATAGACGATGGCCCGGTCGTTCATCCACGAGCCGAAGACGGCGCCGATGGCGCCGGTGAGCTGGTCCCACGGATCGGAGGGAAACGCTTTCCCGGTGCGTTGCCGGACCAGTTCCTTGAAGCGGATCACGAGCTCCTTGAGGTCGCTGGTGGCGAGTTTGGTGTCGTCGAGGCACGCCAGCCCGTAGCGCTCCTGCTTGAGGTGTTCGATGACGGTTTCAAACGGCTCGTGATCCTCGCCGGCGCGTTTCTGTACGCCGAGCACGACGTCGCCGTACATCTGGATGAAGCGGCGGTAGCAGTCCCAGGCGAAGCGCGGGTTGCGCGTGGCTTTTTCGAGGGCGAGTACGGTGTCGTCGTTGAGGCCGAGGTTGAGGATGGTGTCCATCATGCCCGGCATGGATTCGCGCGCGCCGGAGCGTACGGAGACGAGCAGGGGCATGGCGGAGGCATCACCGAACTTTGTGCCGACGATGCGCTCGATGTGGCGGATGCCCTCGACGACGCGCGGCTGGAGCGTGTCGGGGTAGGTGCACTTGTTGGCGTAGTAATAGGTGCAGACTTCCGTGGTGATGGTGAAGCCGGGGGGCACGGGCAGTCCGATGCGCGCCATCTCGGCGAGATTGGCGCCCTTGCCGCCGAGGAGCGGTTTCATGGAGCCGTCGCCCTCGGCGTGTCCGTCGCCGAAAAGGTACACGTGTTTGGGCGTTTTGGAGGCGGGCTTTTTGCGGGCGGGCGATTTGGCCGCGGTGCGGCGAGCGGTAACCGTTTTTTTGTGCGCAACCATGGGAGGGGTGTTTTTGTTGGGTGGGGGCGGCGGCGAATACATCGCCGGCTCCCGCCAGAAATATGCAGGAAGCGCCTCGTGGTCAACGGAGACAGCCGCATATGCGCGAGCCTGCCCGGTGGCACACAACGGGCTTTCATTTTTGGTCAAAGCCCGCACGATGCGGCGAACTTCTCACACGCGTGCACGATTCCGACGACATCGATGATCTCTCTGGCGCCCCATCGGCGGCGCCTGCGCAGGAGAAGCCGATGGGTTTTTTCCAGCACTTGGAGGAGCTGCGCTGGACGTTGATCAAGTGCGCGATCACCTATCTGGTGTTTGCGGCAGCGATCGGTTTTTTTCTCAAGGAGTTCAATGACCTGCTGTTGTGGCCGCTGACTTCGGTGAAGGCGGATTTTCCGCAGCTCACGCTGGATCTGGGCACGACGACGATCATGGAGGGCTTCACCGTCGTGCTCCAGTTGTGCTTCCTGGGGGCGCTGGCGCCGGCCGCTCCGTTCTGCTTTTTCTTTGTGGCACAGTTTGTCGCGCCGGCGCTGACGAAAAAGGAGCTGCGCATGGTGGTGCCCACGTGTCTGTGCGCGTTTGCCCTCTTTCTGATGGGTGCGGCGTTTAGTTTTTTCCTGCTTGTGCCCAGCACGCTGCGGGTGGCGGCGGAGTTAAACCAGCTGTTTGGCTTTATCACGCGGTGGACGCCGGGCAGCTACTATAGTCTGCTGTCGTGGCTCACGATCGGGGTGGGGGCGGCCTTTGAGTTTCCGCTGATCATTGTGCTGCTGGTGTACCTGCGGATCCTTCAGGTCGCCACGCTGCGGAAATACCGCAGGCACGCGATCGTCGCGATTTTTGTGATCGCCGCGGTGGTCACGCCGACGCCCGACCCGTTTACGCAAACGATGTTCGCCGGGCCGCTCTACGTCTTGTTCGAGCTGGCGATTCTGGCCGGGGCCTGGGTGGAGCGTCGGCGTTTGGCCGAGACCTAACCCTCGGCATTGACAACCGGCGGGCGGGCCTGCTGTCTTCGCCCCTTCACATGAGCATTTTGATCGGTATTTTCACGTTCGTCCTGGTTCTGCTGTCGGCGCTTTTGATTCTCGTGGTGCTGGCGCAAAAGTCGAAAGACGGCGGCATGGGCGCGGCCCTTGGCGGCGGCATGACCGAGGCGACCTTTGGCGCGGAGACGGGCAACGTGCTCAGCCGCCTCACGATCAAGGCCTCCATCGCATTCTTCGTCATCAGCTTCGGCCTCTATCTCGGCCACATCTACACCCGCAAGCAGGCCGCCGCGTCGGCCGATGTGCTGCCCACCGTGCCGGTCTCGACCGCGCCCGCCACTCCGGCGGCCCCTGACGTCCCCGCGACCCCGGCGCCTGTCGCCCCTTGAGGCTTCCCCCCGTGAGGCTGGGTAAACCACGCACGCCTGCCGCGACCTTGTGGCGGGCGTTTTTTTTGACGCTTGCGTTCGTCGCGCCGCTCGCTGGCTGGGCCCAGCACAAGCGCTACCGTCCGCAGCCTGACTACGTCCAGGTCGGCGTGCCCGATCAGGAGGAGGGCCGGCGCCTGCTCGCCGCGTTCCGCAGCATGGGGCTGGTCGGCGACTATTATTTTGAGTTTCAACTCCGCGTCATGCCCCGCCGTGGCGACGAGCGCGTTTATCAGGGGCAACTCTGGAGCACGCGCGGGCCGCAGGGCACGCTGACGCGCGTGGTGCTCCACGATCCGGCCGGTGGCGAGCGGCGGCTGCTCGTGCAGAGCGGCGAGCACCCGGCGTTGTGGAGCTGGCAGACCGGCGACGCCGCCCCGCGAAAGCTCGGCCTGGCCGAGCTGTTCGAGCCCCTGGTGCAGACCGATGTCACGCCCTTCGATCTTCAGATGCCCTTTCTATACTGGGGCGAGTTCGCCTATGAGGGCACCTTCAAGATGCGCGGTCGCCCCTCGGACCGGTTTCTTTTCTACCCGCCTGCCGAGATGGGCATCGCTTATCCCGCGCTCACCGGCGTGCGTGTCTCCCTCGACTCCCAGTTTCACGCCCTCGTCGAGGTCGAGCAGCTCGGCGAAGGCGACCGCTCCCTCAAGAGCGTCTCGCTGCTCGAACTGAAAAAAGCCCAGGACCAGTGGCTGGTGAAGACGATCGACGTGCGCGATGCCACCACGCGCAACAAGACGCGTTTTTCGGTGACCGCCGCCGCCCTCGGGCAGGAGTTTTCGCGGGCGCTTTTTGAGCCCGCGGTGTTGGCCGACGAGGTCCGCCCGCCGGCTGAGGCCCGGATCGTGCGGCTGGCTCCATGAGTAGTTCGGGTAGGCAGGCGGTCGTTTTCGATCTGGACGGAACGCTGGTGGATAGTCTGCCGCACGTGCTCGCGGCGTTTACCCACGCGCTCGCCCCGTACATGGACCGCCCGATCACGATGGAGATGTTTGCCCAGTTTGGCGGGCCACCCTGGCGCCTGTTTCCTCAACTCGTCCGCGACCGCCGCGAAGTGGCCGGCGCGATGGAGCGGCTCTGCGACTACAACGCCCGCCACGGGCACCGCCCCAATCTCTTTGCGGGCGTGCGCCCCGTGCTCGAAACCCTCCACGCCCACGGGGCGCAACTGGCCATCTGGACCGGTCGCGATCGCGCGTCGGCCCAGTCGATTCTGCGACTCCACCGACTCGAACCGCTCTTTGCGGCCGTCGTCTGCGGCGACGATCTCCCCTCGCACAAGCCCGATCCTGCCGGTCTCCGCCTCGTCCTGGAGCGGCTCGGCGCCGAGCCGGACCAGACGCTTTATCTCGGCGACGCAGATGTGGACGTCCTGGCGGGCCATGCCTGCGGCGTGCCCACGGTTCTCATCGGCGGGGCACGTCAGGCGGCCGACGACGTACGCCGCAAAGCCTGGCGCGAGGTGGCCCGACCGGAGGACGGCTACCGGGTGGCGTTGGAGTGGGCTGGGGCGGTGTTGCCGGGGCTTTCGGCCTGTTGAACGAGGCCGGTCGCCCCTCGGGGCCGGTGTCGACGCGAAAATTTCGTTGCGCTCTTGTTGCCGGAGGTGCCTGCTGTGGGCGCGTTTCACGCACACGCACCTACCCAATACCCTTGCGAGCTTGATACCATGGCCACTACGTCCGCAGCCCCACTGACCTTCGATCTGACTCTGCCGCTGATCGAGAAAATCGCCACCTGCCGCGCCGCACTGGGCCTCGCTTCCACCAGCGAGGTCGTCCGTCTGGCGATTTCCCGTTTCAACTTCGACCGCTATCAGCCCAACCACGAGACGCACCGCCAGATCTCCGTCCGGCTCGACTCCGAACTGCGCCAGATGCTCAAGCGCCAGTCGCGCGCCAAGAAGGCCAGCATCGGCGAACTGCTGCGCGTCGCCGTCGACGATCTTTCCGTCGCCACCGAGAAAAAGGCCGGTGCCAAGTCGAAGAAGCCGCAGGCCAAGGCCAAGCCCGCGGCCAAAAAAGCCCGCCGCAAATAAGCCGTCGCCGACGGCCAGTTTATTTTTGCAAAAAGCCGCCGCTCGCCTGAGCGGCGGCTTGCTTTTTGGACGCTTGGTCCATTCCCTCGACTCGTTTTGCCTATGAACAACCTCCCTGCGCCGTTATCCACCTGGGCCCGCAATGTTTCGCCATCGCCGACGCTCGCGATCGACGCGAAGGCCAAAGCCCTTCTTGCCGCTGGCGAAGACGTCTGCGGTTTCGCTGCTGGTGAACCTGACTTCGACACGCCCGACCACATCAAAGAGGCGTGCATCGCCGCGCTGAAGGCGGGCAAAACGAAATATGCGCCCACGCCCGGCATCGAGCCGCTCCGTCAGGCCATCGCCGACAAGTACGCTGCCGACTACGGTCTGAAGGTCGCTCCGTCGCAGGTCGTCGTCAGCCCCGGTGGCAAGTTCTCCTGCTACCTCGGGGTGCTCTCCGTCTGCTCTCCGGGCGACGAGGTCATCATCCCGGCTCCGTACTGGGTGAGCTACCCTGAGATGGTGAAACTCGCCGGCGCGACCCCGAAGTTCGTCCTCGCCGACGACTCCACGGGCTTCCGCCTGACTCCCGCGCAACTCGAGGCGGCCATCACGCCCAAGACCAAGCTTCTCATCCTGACCTCGCCCTCCAACCCGACCGGCGCCGTGTACACCCGCGCCGAGATGGAGGCCATCGTGGCCGTCGCGATGAAGCACAACCTCTACATCATGTCCGACGAGATCTACGAACATCTCGTCTATGATGGTGTGCAACACGTCGCCCCGGCCACCTTCGGCAAGGACGTCGAGGCGCGCACGATCATCGTCTCCGGCTTCTCCAAGCCCTACGCGATGACCGGCTGGCGCCTGGGCACGCTGGTCGCTCCGGCTCCCATCGCCAAGGCTGCCGCCGAGCTCCAGAGCCAGATGTCGTCCAACGCGACCACCTTCGCCCAGTACGGCGCCCTCGCCGCGCTGAAGGAAAAGGAGAAGACCAAGGCCTCGCTCCAGGCGATGCTCGTGGCCTTCGACCGCCGTCGCAAATTCCTCCACGCCGAGCTCAACAAGATCCCTGGCATCTCCTGTCTGCTCGCCCAGGGCGCGTTCTACCTGTTCCCCAACATCTCGAAGTTTGGCATGAGCGACACGGAGTTCTGCTCCAAGCTGCTCGAACAGGAAAAGGTCGCGGTGGTGCCCGGCTCCGCTTTCGGTGCCGAGGGCTATATGCGCCTCAGCTACGCGACCAGCGACGAGATCATCAAGAAGGGTGTCGAACGCCTGGCCCGCTTCTGCTCCACGCTGCGTAAATAAGCCGCGGCCTCCTTCGCATCGTTTTCCAAGGGCGCCCTCTATCGGGCGCCCTTTTTTTGCCCGCGTCACAGCGTTTGCCGGATGCCGGCACGAGGCTGCCTCACCGCATCAGGAAACGCAGCATCTGCTTAAACCGAATCCCGTACGGCGGCTGGAGCAGCCCGGCGCCGTTGAATCGCGATTGCCGGAAGACGGGCTTGAGTTTGCTGAACGTGAGGAAGCCTTCGCGCCCGTGGTATTGGCCCGTGCCGCTGGCGCCCACGCCGCCAAACGGCAGGTTGTCCTGCGCGGCGTGAAAGAGCGTGTCGTTGATCGTCACGCCGCCGCTCACCGTCTGGTCGAGCACGTGGTCGATGCGCTGGCGATCCGTGTCGAAGAGGTACAGCGCCAGCGGACGCTCCCGGCTGTTGATCTGTGCGAGCGCGTCGCCGAGCTCGCGGTACGGCAGGATCGGAAGGATGGGCCCGAAAATCTCCTCCTGCATCACGCGCATGCTGGCGTTGCACCCGAGTAGGGCGACCGGCGGGAAGATGCGGCGGCTGGGATCGGTCACCGCCTTGTCGGCCAGCGTCACGACGGTTGCGCCCTTCTTTTTGGCGTCGGCCACGCAGTCGATCAGGCGCTGGAAGTGCGCGTCGTCGATGATCGCGGTGTAGTCGAGGTTGATGTTGATGCGTGGGTAGCTGGCCTCGACGGCGGCGTGGCAGGCGGCGGCAAAACTCGCCTCGGTGCCCTCGGGCACGAGGACGTAGTCGGGCGCCACGCAGGTTTGCCCCGCGTTGAAACATTTGCCGATCATCACGCGTTCGGCGGCCTTGGCCATCGGGAAGCCCGGCGTCACGATCACGGGCGATTTTCCTCCGAGCTCCAGTGTGACAGGCGTGAGCAGCTCGGCGGTCTCGCGGAGTACGAGGCGGGCGACGCGTGTGGAGCCGGTGTAGAGCAGGTGATCGAAGGGCAGCCGCACGAAGGCCTGCGCCGTTTCCGCGCCGCCCTCGACGATGCTCACCTCGTCGGCACCAAAATAGCGCCCGACGAGCTCGGCAAAAAGCTGCGCGGTCGCCGGCGCCAACTCCGACATTTTCACCATCGCGCGGTTGCCGGCGGCCAGCGCGGCGACGAGTGGCGCGACGGTGAGCAGGATCGGATAATTCCACGGGGCGACGATGCCCACGCAGCCCAGCGGTTGCGGGCGCACCTCGGCGCGCGCGGGGCGAAACCAGATCGATATGCCGCGGCGCTCCGGCCTCATCCATTTGTGCAGGTGCCGGCGCGCGTGGCGCACGCTTTGCTGGCAGGTGAACAGTTCGAGCAGCTGCGTCTCCTCTGCGCTGCGCTGGCCGAAATCCTGCGCGACGGCATCCGTGAGCGCCTTGCGGTTTTCCATCAGCAGGCGGTGCAGGGCGTCGAGCCGGCGGCGGCGCTGGCTGTAGTCCGGGTTTTGGTCCTGCCGGCTGGCCGCGCGCATCTGGTGGAAGATCGACTCCATGGTCGTGGAGTAGCATGGCGCCGGGCGTGCGCTGCCGGGCGCGGCGCCTGCCGGCGTGTACGGGGTGTTGGCGTACGAGGCGGCGGGCGGCGGAGTGGGGCGAGGCAGGGACGGCTGGGTGGGCATGGCGTCCCGATTCATTACGCGTCCGGCCCGGCAATGAAAGGGCGTTTCGTGCGGTGCACGGCGGGTGGCGTTTGTCCCAGTCGGAGCGCGCTTTTTTCGCGGCGAAGATTCACGGTTTTTTGCACCGTGCCCCACAGGCATTTTCAGGGTGGCTGCGCCGGTGCCAGACGTTTGCGACGCCTTATAGCTTGGCGAAATCGCGCGGGGGGCTTTCCATTCCCCGTCTGTCCGCCTGCATGGGCCTGTACGGCGCCCCGCGATGGTGGCGACTTCGGGCCGGCTGCTCCGGGCCCCTTACACAATGATTACGCAATATCCCACGGCCCAGGCTCAGGAACTCGCCGATCAGCTCGACGCGATCGGCTCGCGGCACGGCGCCACGGTTTATGTCGGCCCGCTGTGCGAGGACTGGCGTGGCGACGATTACCGGCGGGTGACGGTGGATGTCACCCGCGCGCACTGGGGGCAGTTGCGGCGCGAGCTCCAGGCGGTCGGCTGGCAGGTGTTTTCCGAGGACAGTCTGATCTACGACTTGAAGAACGGAAACTACCTGATCGCCGAGCCGAACTTCTGAGCGCCCGGTGGCGCTCAGGCTTTTCGCGTGTCGGTGATGTCCACCGGCAGTCCGTGGTTCTTGGGGAAGATGATTGCGAGGAACACGCCGAGCACGGCAACCGACATGGCCGCTCCGAGCGGGTACGCGATCGAGACCGGGATGCGAAACCCTTCCGGAGCCTGCAGCAGGTAGGTGATCGAGACGGCCGTCATGAACGTCGCCGGGAGGCTCGCCACCCAGTGAAGTTTTTTGCAACGGACGAGGTACACCGCGCAGGCCCAGAGGGTGATGACGGCAAGCGTCTGGTTGGCCCAGGCGAAGTAGCGCCAGATGATGTCGAAGTTCATCTGCGTGAGGATGCCGCCGACGATGAAGAGCGGCCCGGCCAGGTAGAGGCGCTTGAGAAGCGGTTTCTGGTCGGCCTTGAAGATGTCAGCGACCATCAGGCGGGCGCCGCGGAATGCCGTGTCGCCGGTGGTGATGGGGCAGGCGATCACGCCGAGGATGGCGAGCGCGCCGCCCACTTTGCCGAGCAGGCTGATGGAGATGGTGTGGACGACACCGCCGGGGCCGCTGGCCTTCATGGCGTCGGCCAGTCCGGGCGTGCCGTGGTAAAACGCCATGCCCGCCGCCGCCCAGATCAGGGCGATGAGGCCTTCGGCGACCATCGAACCGTAGAAAATGCGGCGCCCCTGGCGCTCGTTTTTAATGCAGCGGGCCATCATCGGCGACTGCGTGGCGTGGAAGCCGCTGATCGCGCCGCAGGCGATGGAGATGAACATGAGTGGCCAGACGGGCAGGCCCTTCGGGTGGATGTTTTCCAGCGTCAGCGCCGGCAGCGTGTAGCCGCCCGCCACCAGCCCCCAGACGATGCCCACGGCCATGATCACCAGCACCAAGCCGAAGACCGGGTAGATGCGGCCGATCAACTGATCGATGGGCAGCAGCGTCGCCAGGACGTAGTAGATGAAGATGGCGATCATCCAGAAGTTGAAATCCAGATAGGCGGGCGTGAGGTCGGCCAGCAGCTTGGCCGGGCCGGTCACGAAGACCGCGCCGACGAGCACCATCAACATGAGGGTGAAGAGCCGCGTGAGGGTCTTCATGGTTGGCCCGAGGTAGAAGCCTGTGATCTCCGCGCTGCTCGCGCCCTTGTTGCGCAGCGAAATCATGCCGCTGAGATAGTCGTGCGCGGCGCCGCCGAAGAGGCAGCCGAAGACGATCCAGATAAATGCCGCCGGGCCCCACAGCGCTCCGGCCAGTGCGCCGAAGATCGGCCCGAGGCCGGCGATGTTGAGCAACTGGATCAGGAAGATGTTGGGCCACTTCATCGGCACGAAGTCCACGCCGTCGGTGTGCGCGTAGGCGGGCGTCAGCCGGTTGGCGTCGGGCTTGAAGAGGCGGTCGACGAACACGCCATACGTGAAGTAGCCGGCGATCAGGAGCGCGGCGGAGATGAAGAACAGCGACATGGTGGAAGCGCGGAGTGTGAGTGGGGAAAACTGCGCCGCCCGGCGCGAGGGCCGGGCGTGCTGAGTGGGCTAGGTGTATGCAATCGAGGCGTTCACGCGTCAATCCACGAAGCGCCCACGCGGCGCTGGCGCACGGGCGATTTTTCGCGCCGCCGCCGCTCAGGCGCTGGCGATGCGCAGTGCTTCGAGCTCTTCCCAGCGCGCGAACGCCGTGGCGACTTCCTGCTCGATCGCTTCGAGGCGCTGCTTGGCCACGGGCACCTCCGCCGGCGCGTTTTGGTAAAACGCCGGGTCGGCGAGCTTGGTCGTGATCTCCGCCTGCGCGGTCTCCAGCTCCTCGATGCGTTTGGGCAGCGCCTCCAGCTCGCGCAGCTCCTTTTGCGTGATCTTGCGCGACTTGGTTTGCTTGGGCTTGGGCGCGGCGGGGGCCGGCGCCGGTTTGGCGGCGGCGACGGGCTCGGTGGGTTTCACGCGTCCGCCCTGGGCCACCCAGTCGGTGTAGCCGCCGACATATTCGGAAAGTTGTCCGTCGCCTTCGAAGACGAGTGTGCTGGTGACGACGTTGTCGAGAAACTCGCGGTCGTGGCTCACGAGCAGGAGCGTGCCCTGGTACTCGACGAGCAGGTCTTCGAGCAGGTCGAGCGTCTCGACGTCGAGGTCGTTGGTCGGTTCGTCGAGCACGAGGACGTTGGCGGGCTTGGTGAAAAGCCGGGCCAGCAGCAGGCGGTTGCGCTCGCCGCCGGAGAGCACGCGGGCGGGGGTGCGGGCGCGGTCCGGCGAGAAGAGGAAGTCCTGGAGGTACGAGATGACGTGCTTCGACTTGCCGTCGATGGTCACCGTCTCGGCGCCGTTGGCGATGTTGTCGGCCACGCTGCGGGCGTCGTCGATCTGCGAGCGGAGCTGGTCGAAATAAACGATTTCGAGATTGGTGCCGTGTTTGACGGTGCCGGCGGTGGGGGCGAGTTGCCCGAGCAGGAGCTTGATGAGGGTGGTCTTGCCGGCGCCGTTGGGGCCGATCAGGCCGATCTTGTCGCCGCGCAGGATCGTGGTGGTGAGCTCGCGTACGAGCGGTTTCCCGTCGGGGTAGGAGAAGGCGAGTTTCTCGGTCTCGATCACCTTCACGCCGGAGCGGTTGGCCTCGGTGAGGCGGATGTTGACGTTGCCCGTGCGGTCGCGGCGGGCCCGGCGTTCGGCGCGCATGGCCTGGAGCGCCTCGACGCGTGCGCCGGAGCGTTTGCGCTGCGCGTGCAGCCCCGTGCGGATCCAGACTTCCTCCTGCGCGAGCTTCTTGTCGAAGGCCGCGCGCTGGCGCTCCTCGGCGGCGTAGCGCTCCTCGCGGCGCACCAGAAACGTCGCGTAGTCGCAGTCCCAGTTGGTGATGATGCCGCGGTCGAGCTCGACGATGCGCGTGGCCAGCCGGCGCAGAAACGCGCGGTCGTGGGTGACGAAGAACAAGGAGACCTTTTCGTTGAGCAAAAACTCCTCCAGCCAGAGCACGCTGGCCAGATCGAGGTGATTGGTGGGCTCGTCGAGTAGCAGCAGGTCGGGCTGGCCGGCGAGCGCGCGGGCGATGAGCGTGCGGCGTTTCAAGCCGCCGGAGAGCGATTGAAACTCGGCCTCCGCCGGCAGCTCCATGCGCTCGATCAGTTTTTCGAGTCGGATCTCGCGCTGCCAGTCCTCCTCGTGGGGGCCGCCAGCGGCCTCGCTGCGCACGCCCGAGGCCACGATTTCGTGCACGCGCCCCGTCAGCTCGGTGGGGATTTCCTGGGTGAGCCGCGCAAAGTGTGCGCCTGGCTGGCGGAAGACCGACCCGGAGTCGGGCTTCACCTCGCCGGCGATGATGCGCATGAGCGTCGATTTGCCGGCGCCGTTGCGGCCGATCAAGCAGACGCGTTCCCCGGCATCGACCTGGAAGTTGACGTGCTCAAACACCGGCGGACCGCCGAAGGCATGCGAGAGATCAAGGAAGGAGAAGAGCGCCATGAAACTGTCCACCGTGCAGCCCGCCGCCCCGCACGCAAGCCAGCCTTCTGCGGCACGCTCCGCAGCCACGGTAGCGACGGGGAAATCCACGAATTACACGAATGGGCACGAATGGCGTTCGCCGGTGCGGGGGCACTGGCGTGCGGAGTTTTGAAACACGGAGAGCGCGCGGTTCGCTAGAGAACCGTGGATGAGGGCGGGGTGCGCAGGCGGCTTTGAAAGGTAGTGACTTACAAAGCCATTTTCAGTCTGTCCCTGCTGCGGGGCCCTCCAGTGCCTCGTCTCGTTTCTCGGGCTCGGCTTCATCCTCACGCAGGCGGCGTGGGCCTTCGGGCTGCTGCGCTGGGTGGGCGCGGCGTACCTCGTCTATCTCGGCTGCCGCATGCTCTTCGGCGCGGTGGGCGAACTGGGCAACACCGACGGCGCGCCGGCGCCCAGGAGCGGGCTGTTTCGCGAGGCGTTTGTCGTCACCGTCAGCAATCCCAAGGCCGTCTTTTTCTTCTCGGCGCTGTTCCCCCAGTTTTTCGCCAACGGGCAGTTGACGCTCGGGCGGGCCGCGGCGCTCGCGGTGGCCACGCTGCTCACGACTTTCGTCTGCATGATGATCTACGCGGCGGCCGGGCAACGCGTGCAATGGGCGTTTCGCCGTGCGCGCTTCCGCACGCTCTTTCAACGCGGGGTGGGCGCGACGCTCGTTGGCTTCGGCGCCGGCTTGGCGCTCGACCGGAAGTGATCGCGCTCACGGGACTGGCGACGTCGGGCTCGCGGCGTGCTGATCGGGCGCGCCGGGTAGGGGGATGGCGCGTTTCCCTCCGCCTGACGCGGGGTGCGGGACCGGCTGTCCGCGTCAGGAGAGGAGCTGCGGGTTGCGTTGCCAGGTGGCCCAGGTGAGGACGGAGGCAAAGCTGACCCAGACGAGGTAGGGAATCAGGAGCGCGCCGGCGAGTGGGCGGATGCGCCAGAATGCGATCAGCGTGGCGAAGATCAGGGCCCACAGCAGCAGCACTTCGGCAAATGCGGCGGCGCCATCGCGCCAGGCGAAAAACAGCCACGGCCAGAGGGCGTTGGCGGCTAGTTGCACCAGATAAAGTGCGAGGGCGGCGGTGGCCCGGCGCGCGGCGCGCTCACGCCAGACGAGCCACGCGGCGAGCGCCATCAGTAGATAGAGCGCGCTCCAGACGGGGCCGAACAACCACGCGGGTGGAGCCCAGTCGGGCCGGATGAGTTGTTGATAAAAACTTCCCGCGTGCGCCGACGCGTAGCCTCCGATGGCTGCCGCGATGGCGGTGAGCGCGAGCCAGCCGAGCAGGCCGGCGAGGGAACGGACAAGAGTGGGCGACGTCATGTGGCGGAGGGCTTGGACGCACATGGTGCACGAAGCGGAGGCTCTCGCAACTCGCCCGGCCAAGCGCGGCTCACAGGAGCGTGAGCTGGTGGTCGTCGGGGGCGTCTTTGACGGAGATTTTTTTGCGCGGCTTGGCCTGCGGGGCCGGCAGCTCGACGGAGGTGTCGTCGCTCTCGAGTTTGCCGAGGATGACCTTGGCGCGGTCGATCACGCTCAGCGGCAGACCGGCGAGGCGTGCGACCTGGATACCGTAGCTGCGGTCGGCGGCGCCGGGGATCACGCGGCGCACAAAGACGATCTCGTCGTTCCACTCTTTCACGGCGACGGAGAAGTTGCGCAGGCGCGGCAGGTGTTTGTCGAGCTGCGTGAGCTCCTGGTAGTGCGTGGCGAAGAGTGTGCGCGGGCCGCGAGCGGGGTCGCGGTGCAAGTGCTCGACGACGGCCCACGCGATGGAGAGTCCGTCGTAGGTGGAGGTGCCGCGGCCGATCTCGTCGAGGATGATGAGCGAGCGGTCGGTGGCGTGGTTGAGGATGTTGGCGGTCTCGTTCATCTCGACCATGAACGTCGAGTTGCCGCGGGCGAGATCGTCGCTGGCGCCGACGCGCGAGAAGATGCGGTCAACCAGTCCGAGGTGGCAGCGTTTGGCGGGCACCCAGCAGCCGACCTGCGCGAGCAGGGCGATGAGCGCGACCTGGCGGATGTAGGTCGATTTACCGGCCATGTTGGGGCCGGTGAGCAGGAGGATTTGCGCGTCGTCGGTGGCGAGCAGCGTGTCGTTGGGCACGAAGGCCTGCATGCCGGCGAGGCCGTTGCGCTCACTCTTGAGCATCTGTTCGACGACGGGGTGGCGGCCCTCGACGATTTCGAAGACCTCGCCTTCGTCGAGCTCGGGGCGGCAGTAATCCCAGTCGCGGGCGAGGGCGGCCCAGCCGGCGAGCACGTCGAGTTCGGCGAGGGCGTCTGCCGTCTGCGCGAGGGCGAGCGATTCGTCGAGGATGGCGGCGACGAGCTCGGCGAAGAGTTCGCGCTCGCGGGCGAGGGCGTTTTCCTCGGCGTGGAAGATTTCCTTTTCCTTTTGTTTGAGCTCCTCGGTGACGTAGCGCTCGCCGCCGACGGTCGTCTGCTTGCGGATGTAGTCGGCGGGGACGAGGTGGAGGTTGGCTTTGGTGACCTCGATGTAGTAGCCGAAGACGGAGTTGAAGCGGACTTTCAGGCTCTTGATGCCGGTGCGCTCCTGCTCGCCGCGTTCGAGGTCGGAGAGCCAGGTCTTGTTGTCGGTCGTGAGGCTGCGGAGACGGTCGAGCTCGGCGTCGTGGCCGGGGCGGATGAAGTGGCCGTCGGCGACATCGGCGGGCAACTCGTCGGCGAGGGCGCGCGTGAGCAGATCGCGCAGCGCGGGCAGATCGGCGAGGCGCTGGCCGAGCGTGGAATCGAGCAGGCCGCCGGCGGTGGCGAGCTCGGCGCGGAGCGTGGGGAGCTGCACGAGGGTATCGCGCACGCCGCCGAGTTCACGCGGGTTGCGCAGGCGGTTTTGCAGGCGGCCGAGGATGCGCGGGATGTCGCGTACCTGGCCGAGCGATTCGCGCAGGGCGGCGGCGCGCGTGGGCTGTTCGACGAGTTCGCCGACGATGGCCTGGCGGCGGGCGATCTCGGGCAGGTCGAGCGTGGGGGCGGCCAGCCAGCGCTCCAGCAGGCGGGCGCCGGCGGCGGTGCTGGTGCGGTTGATGGCGGCGAGCAGCGAGCCCTCGCGGCCGCCGCGGATGGGTTGGAAAATCTCCAGGTTGCGCAGCGTGGCGGGATCGAGCAGGAGCGTGCGGGCGCTGCGGTACTCCTGGAGCGAGCGCAGGTTTTCCGGTTTCGCGCAGAGGTTGTCGGTCGCGTAGTGGACGACGGCGCCGGCCGGGCCGAGCGCGGGGTGCGTCTGCTCCAGTCCGAAGCCCTGGAGATTGAGCACGCCGAGGGCGTCCATCACGGTCTTGGCGCCGGCGTCGGTCTCGAAGTGGAAACCGGGCAGGTCGGTGCAGAGCCGGCTGGTGCAGAACTGGTGCAGCGAGTGGATGGCGACCTGGTCGTGCGGCGTGGCGGCCCAGCGGGCGAGCTCGCCCTCGGGGATGAGCAGCTCGCGCGGATCGAGCGCGGTGAGCACGGGGAGCAGGTTTTCCGGTCGCGGATCGGTGGCGACGCGGAACTCGCCGGTGGTGAGGTCGAGCCAGGCAGCGTGCAGGCCGGCGCGGTCGAGCGAGAGGGCGGCGAGGTAGTGGTTGCGCTGCGCGTCGAGCTGGTTGGCGGCGAGCGTGGTGCCGGGCGTGAGGATGCGCGTGAGCTCGCGTTTCACGAGCTTGCCGGGCTTGGGCGCCTCCTGCTGTTCGCAGATGGCGACCTTTTTGCCGGCGGCGAGGATCTTGCTCACGTAGGTGTCGGACGCGTGGTAGGGCAGGCCGGCCATCGGGTAGTTCTGGCGCTTGGTGAGCGTGAGCCCGAGCAGGCGCGAGGCCTCGACGGCGTCGTCGAAAAACAGCTCGTAGAAATCGCCGAGGCGGAAAAGGAGCAGCGTGTCGCGCGGCAGGCCACGCTTCACCTCGAAATATTGCTGCATCATCGGGGTGAGTTTCTCGGCGGATTCGGACATAAAGCCGGCAAACTAACGCCGCCGGCCGCGAGCGCACGGCGAAATTTTGCGGGTTTGAAAAATCCCCCGCCTGTGCCCTCTTACCGCCGTGATTCCGCTTTTTCACCGCGATTTCGGCACGCCGGGACGCCCGCCGCTCACGCTCCTGCATGGGCTGCTCGGCTCCTCGCGCAACTGGCAGATGGCCGGGCGCGAGCTGGCTGATGGCTACCACGCGTGTGCGCTCGATCTGCGCAACCACGGCCGGTCGCCCCACGCTGCCGCGACGGACTACGCGGCGCTGGCGGGCGATGTGCTCGGCTGGCTCGACGCGCAGGGCATCGGCAAAACGACGCTCCTCGGCCACAGTCTGGGCGGCAAAGTCGCGATGTGGCTGGCCTGTCACCATCCCGAGCGGGTGGAGCGGCTGGTGGTCGTCGATATCGCGCCGCGCGACTACCGCAGCCACGCGCATCAGACGGAGTTTGCCGCGATGCACGCGCTGCGGCTGGAAACGCTGCGCTCCCGCGCCGAGGCCGAGCAGCACTTCTCGGACGCCGGAGTGGCCGACGAAGCGATGCGGAAATTTCTGGTGACGAATCTCGAGTGCTCCGACGACGGCCGCTGGCGCTGGATGATCAATCTGCCCGCGCTCACGGAGGCGTTGCCAGCACTGCTCGGCGATTCGCTCGATGCGGACGCCCGCTACGACGGGCCGTCGCTGTGGATCGTCGGTGGCCGCTCCGACTATGTGCGGGCGGACGATGCAGCGCGGATTGCCGGGCATTTCTCCGGCGCACGGATCGAGCGGATCGCCGGCTCGGGACACAATCCCCACATCGACGCGCGGACCGAGTTTGTGCGCCTCGTGCGCGGGTTGCGCTGAGAGCGCCGGCACAGTTGCCATCGCCAGTGGCGTCGCTCCATCCTCGCGCCATGCCCGCCTGGCTCGAAAACACCGTCTTCTATCAAATCTACCCGCAGACGTTTCGCGATTCCAACGGCGACGGGATCGGCGACCTGCGCGGCATCATCGAGAAGTTGCCCTACCTGCAGGAGCTGGGCGTGACCGGGCTGTGGCTGAGCCCGTGTTTCGAATCGCCCTTCGGCGACGCGGGCTACGACGTGGCCGATTTCTACAAAGTCGCCCCGCGCTACGGCACCAACGACGACCTGCGCGCGCTCTTCGCCGAGGCGAAGCGGCGTGGCATCCGCGTGATGCTCGACCTCGTGGCCGGGCACACGTCCAACCAGTGCGCGTGGTTTCGCGAGTCGCAGCGCCACGAGCGAAACCAGTATTCCGATTGGTACATCTGGACGGACAGCGTGTGGACGTGGTTTGCGCCCAACCTCCAGGTCGTGGTCGGCGGGGCGGCGCGCGACGCCAACTACGTGCCCAACTTTTTCCACTTCCAGCCGGCGCTCAACTACGGGTTTGCCCAGCCCGATCCGAAGATGCCGTGGCAGCAGCCAGTCGATGCGCCGGGGCCGCAGGCGGTGCGCGCGGAGCTGAAGAAAATCATGGCGTACTGGTTCGACCTCGGCGCGAGCGGGTTTCGCGTCGATATGGCCGGATCGCTCGTGAAAAACGATCCCGACGGCTCGGCCACCGCTGCGCTCTGGCGCGAGTTTCGCGCGTGGATGGATCGCGAGTATCCCGACTGCGCGCTGGTCTCGGAGTGGTCGCAGCCGCAGATCGCGGTGCCGCAGGGATTCCACATGGATTTCCTGCTGCCCTTCGCGAAACCCGGCTACAAGGCGCTCTTCCGCCCCGACGGCGACGCCGTGCCGATTTTCGACCGCAGCGGGCGCGGCAACATCCGCACGTTTCTCGACGAATTTGCGCCGCTCTACGCCGCGACCAAGGGCAGGGGCTTCATCGCCATCCCCAGCGGCAACCACGACACCGTGCCGCGTCTGGGCAACGGCCGCGAGGCGCGCGACGTCGCGGTGGCGATGGCGTTTCTGCTCACGATGCCTTGCGTGCCCTTCCTCTACTACGGCGACGAGCTTGGCATGCGCGCGCTCGACGGCCTGCCATCGAAAGAGGGCGGCTACGGGCGCACCGGCTGTCGCACGCCGATGCAATGGGACGCTTCGCCCAACGCCGGGTTTTCCGCCGCGCCGGCCGACCAGCTCTATCTGCCCGTCGATCCGTCGCCCACGCGTCCGGCGGTCGCCGCCGGGCTGGCCGATCCGCACTCGAGCCTGCGGGCCACGCAGGAGCTGATCGCGCTGCGCAAAACGCATCCCGCGCTCGGTGCCAGCGGCGAGTTTCGCGAGCTCTACGCCGAGGCTGGCCAATGGCCGGTCGTGTACGAACGTGCGCTCGGCTCCGAGCGAATCATTGTGTCGCTCAACCCGACGGACACCGCCCGCCAGGTCCGCCTGCCGGCCTCGCTAGCAATGTCGGCGGTGCGCGCGCTTGCCGGCGAAGCGGCGGCCTTCGTGCGTCGTGCGGAGGGTTGGACGGTGACGTTGCCACCTGTGAGCTACGCGATCGTAAAGGCGGAGTGATCGGCCTGGCCTCCGCTGCGCAGATTTGGGTGGCGCGCGGCGGGGTGTGGCGTCATCGAAGAAAGGCGACGGTCTCCGAGCTTTCACCTGTGCCGAAGTTCGCTAGTCTCCTCTCATTCAGTCAGCCCACAACCGCCATTATCCGATGCCCCAACTCACGCTCAACGATCTGCAAACGCTCGAACAGTCTGGCCGTTATCAGGAGGCCACGCAGGCGGCGTTGGACGCCCTCAAATCGCCGGAGGAGGCTGTGTGCTTGGCCGGGGCGGTTTTCCTCGTCGCCAACGCGAAGTACGATCACATGGGCGACGCCCTGGCCGTGCTCAGGCCGGTACACGAGAAATTCGCGGGCGACTTTACGGTCTGCGGCGCGCTCGCGTATGCAGCTTGGTTCAAGGGCGACGTTGAGCTTTGCCGGTGGGCGAGCCACCGTTGCATCGCGCTCAACTCCGAAAATTTGGCGGGCTATCTGCGGCTGGGCATGCAGGAGCTGATGAGCCAGCGTCCGGCGGAGGCCTTTCTGGCGTTTTCGGCAGGAGTGCTGCATTGCAAGAAGGAGGCGTCGGCACTTTTCGAATGGTACCGGTTGTCCAAGGCCCTGATGCAGGGGACCAACATCGTCGCGTTCGATTGGGAGGGCATGCGGTTTTCATTCCGGCTGGCGACGTACAATGGGCACGCGCTGGAGGCTGCGGTCAGCCACATGCGCGGCCATTTGTGCGAGGAGGACGAGTTGCGGTATCTCCGCGAGTTTGTCGGCCACTGCGATTCGGTGGTGGAAGTGGGCGCGGCGGTGGGCAATCACACGCTCTTTTTCGCCAAGGCGCTTACGCCAAAACGCATCCATGTGTTCGATGCGAACGCACCGGCGGTGGCGCAGACGAAGGAGAACATCGCGCTGAATTGCAGCGGGCCGGGCAACCCAGAGATCGCGGTGCATTTCGTAGCGGTGGGCGCGACGCCCGGCCGCATCCGGATTTTTGATCAGGACGTGCCGGTCGTGCGGTTGGATGATGAGGTGAAGGACACGGTCGATTTCATCAAAATCGACGTCGACGGCATGGAAATGCAGGTGCTCGAAGGTTGCCGTGGCATCATCGTGCGTGATCGCCCGAAGCTGATGATTGAGGTCCAGAATTACCTCAAAGATCAGTTCCAGGTATTTCTGCACGAGCATGACTATGTGGTCGCCCGTGAGATGGTCAGGGCTGGCGATTCGAATTACTTTATCCGCTCGCGGCTGAAATAGTCATGGTGACTTGCGTAGCGATGGCGGAGTGATCGGCCTGGCCTCTGTGCCGGGCCTTTTTGCGCGGGACTGTTACGTGAATCTCACCTGCGGCGGTCACGCTGAGCTTGTCTGTTGGCGCCCCGAGGGGATTTTCACGCCCTCACTCCAGTTGCTTTCGCAGCCAGCCAAAGCCGACGATGGAGCACACATAGCCGTTTATTCCGTCATGACTACGTTCCCGCGTTTTCACGCGATCTTGTCGCGCGCCCGTGTTTTCACGGTGGCGCTGTTTACCGCCACGGGCCTCGGGCTCGTGGCCCAGGCCGCAGTCGGGCCGACGTATACCTTTTCCACGCTTGCCGGACGCGCAGGCGAGTCGGGCTTCACGGATGGAGCCGGCACGGCTGCGGAGTTTACGACTCCGCTGGGTGTGGCAGTGGATGCGTTTGGTGTCGTTTATGTGGCCGATACTTTGGGGTACACGATTCGACGCATCTCGCCAGACGGCGAGGTGACGACGCTCGCGGGCAAGGGCGGCGTGTTTGGTTACGCCGATGGCCCGGTGGCTGCGTCGCGGTTTAATTTCCCCTCGGGCCTCGTGGTCGATGGGGCGGGCTGCCTTTACGTTGCCGATTTTGGCAATGCAGTGATCCGAAAGATCACGGGCGCGGGCGAAGTGACGACGCTGGCGGGCGTGGTCGGCGAGGAGGCGGTGGTGGATGGTGCGGGCCGCAGTGCGCGGTTTCGGCGCCCTTGCGCACTGGCATCCGATGCCGTGGGCAATCTCTACGTGTTCGATGATCAGACGGTCCGGAAAGTGACGCCGTCCGGCGAGGTGACGACGCTCGCGGGCGAGGCGGGGGCCAAAGGTATCGTGGACGGGCAGGGCAAGGCGGCTCGCTTCGGTCAAGTGTACGGACTGGCAGTGGATGGCGCCGGCAATCTTTATGCGACGGAGTGTGCCAATCATGTGATTCGCAAAATCACACCCTCGGGTGAGGTGACGACGCTGGCGGGCAAGGCCAACGACCCGGCCACGGTGGATGGCCAGGGCGGCGCGGCCCGGTTTGCGTCACCGATGGGGCTGGCGCTCGATGGTGCGGGCAATCTCTTTGTGGGCGAGGCCAGTGGTGCGCTCCGGCGGATCTCGCCGACGGGCGAGGTGACGACGGTCGGAGGCAAGGCCGGGGATAAAGTCGTGGTCGACGGGATCGGCGGCGCGGTGCGGTTTGCGGGTCCAACGGTGATCACGGTCGATGGCGGCCGCCGGCTGTTTCTGGCGGATGGGCACACGATCCGAAAAGGCGTGCCGGCGTTGTCGGGGACCAGCCAGTTTGCGGCGCTCTCGGCACGTGCGCAGGCCGGGACGGGCGAGCAGACTTTGATCCTCGGGTTTGCGTTTGCCGGAGGCGGCAAGCCGACCTTGATCCGCGGTGTGGGGCCGGGACTGGTGGACGCGGATGCGAGTCTGGCGGGGCTGGTGATGGCCGACCCGCAGGTGGAGTTGCACGAGTCGCAGGGCTCGGCGATGCCCACGCTGGCGACCAACGACAACTGGGGCGGTGCGGCGGGCTTGCGCAGCACGTTCGCTCGAGTCGGCGCCGGCGCCCTCCGCGAGAGTTCGAAAGACGCTGCGATGGTCCAGAGTTTGACGCGCACGGCGTACACGGCGCACGTGACGGATGCCGGCGGGTCGAGCGGGGTGGTGCTGGCCGAGGCCTATGATGCGGAGCTGGCCGACACGACGAAACGGTTGGCGGCCCTCTCGGTGCGCAACCAGGTGGGGACGGGGGCGCAGGTGCTCATCGCGGGGTTTGTGCTGACTGGCGATGCGCCGCGGCGGGTGATCGTGCGCGGCGTGGGACCGGGGCTGACGGGGCAGGTGAGTGGTTACCTGGCCGATCCGGTCGTGCAGCTCCACAGGTTGCACAGTGCCATCGGGCAGTGGCAGTTGGTGGCCGAAAACGACAACTGGGATGGTTCGGCCAGTCTGGCTGCGGCGTTCAAGGCAGTCGGCATGGGCGCGCTGACGGCGGGGGCGAAAGATGCCGCGATGATCGTCGATCTGGAGCCTGGAATCTACACGGCTCAAGTGAGTGGTGCGGGAGCGAGCGATGGCGTGGCTCTTGTGGAGATTTACGAGGCGCCGTGAGGCGGAGGCCGGCGCGGAGCTTCCGATGCCCTGCGCCGGCTGTTTTTTGGCGCCGCCCCTCTGAGCGGCGGGGAGTGGGTGCACGCGGGGGCGTTTTATCGATCAGAGAAACGTTCCCGTGAATTCTGGGTTGCCTGAGGTCCGCCCGTCACCAAATTCGCCCATTTCTCCCCAGAGCACCCCTTCCTCCCATAATGGATCAATCCAAAGATCAACTCACAGGTTATTTTGAAATCCGCTGGCATGGCCGCGGTGGTCAGGGCGCGGTGACGGGGGCGAAGTCCCTCGCCGAGTGCGTCCAGGGGACCGGCCGCAATGTCGTCGCGTTTCCCGAGTACGGCCCCGAGCGCCGCGGCGCCCCGGTGAAGGCGTTTAATCGTTTTTGCGACCGCTATATCCGCATCCACACGCCTGTCACCACGCCGGACATCGTGATCGTGATCGATGCCACGCTGCTCGCTTTGCCCGCCATTCGCGAGGGCGCCATGGAGCACACGGTTTTCCTGGTGAACATCGAGAAGACGCCCGACCAGGTGCGCGAGATTCTCGGGCTGGACAACCGCGTGGTGACCGTCGCCGCCAACAGCATTTCCCACAAACTTTTCAAGCGCGAGATACCCAACTCCACCATGCTTGGCGCCTTTGCGAAGGTCGCCCCGCACATCATCGGGATCGAACAGTTGCGCCACGAGGCGAAGCACGTCTTTGCCGAGCTGCTCGGCCCCGATCTGGTCGAGAAAAACATCCAGGCAATCCAGCAGGGGCACGACCTCTGCCACATCGGTTGAGGTACCCACATGAGCGATCTTAAAAACTGGCAGGACCTGCCTCTCGGCGGAGTCATCGTGGAGGCGGGCAGCGCCGCCAAATATGAAACCGGCTCGTGGCGCACGTGGCGGCCCATCACGCATCGCGAGCACTGCATCCATTGCCTCAAGTGCTGGGAGTATTGCCCCGAGGATGCGATCAAGCTCGAAGACGGCACCGACGCCGCCGGCGCGCCCCGCAAGCTCGTCAAAGAGATCGAATATTTCCACTGCAAGGGCTGCGGCCTTTGCGTCCGTGAATGCCCGGTCAACAAGGAAGGCAAGGCCGTGGCACTCGAATTTGTCCGCGACGAGGTTTGATATGACGCACGTTTCATCCGGAAAACCCAAGATTGTGCCCATCACGGGTGCGGGTGCCTGCGCGCAAGCCATGCGCCAGATCAACCCCGACGTGGTCGCGGCGTTCCCCATCACTCCGTCCACGCAGGTCGTGGAGGACTTCTCGACCTTCGTGGCCAACGGCCAGGTCGACACCGAGTTTGTCACCGTCGAGTCCGAGCATTCCGCGATGAGCGCCTGCATCGGCGCCAGCGCCGCGGGCGGCCGCGTGATGACGGCCACGAGCTCCGCCGGCATGGCGTACATGTGGGAGCTGCTCTACGTGGCGGCCTCGATGCGCCAGCCCGTGCTGATGAGCCTCGTCAACCGCGCGCTCACCGGGCCGATCAACATCCATTGCGATCACAGCGATTCGATGGGCGCCCGCGACTCCGGCTGGATCCAGCTCTACAGCGAGAACAACCAGGAGGCCTACGACAACCTCGTCATGGCCGCCCGCATCGCCGAGCACCCGGATGTCCGCCTGCCGCTCATGGTCTGTCAGGACGGTTTCATCATCAGCCACTCCATCCAGACCATGCAGATGGAGGACGACCAGGCCGTGCGCGCCTTCGTCGGTCCGCACAAGCCGTACCACAGCGTGCTCGACACCAAGCACCCCGTCACCTGGGGCGCGCTCGATTTGCAGGACTACTACATCGAGCACAAGCGCGGCCAGGAACAGGGCATGCGCAACGCCCTCCGCGTGATCCAGGAGGTGTCGGACGAGTTCGCCAAAACCTTCGGCCGCCAGTACGGCCTGTTTGAAGAGTACCGCCTCGACGATGCCGAGATCGTGCTCGTGGCTCTCAGCTCGGCCTGCGGCGAGATCAAGGAGGTCATCGACGTGATGCGCACGAAGGGCGAGAAGGTCGGCCTGCTGAAGATTCGCAGCTTCCGCCCGTTCCCCTACGCGCAGATCGCGCAGGCGCTTTCCCGCGCCAAGATCGTCACCGTGCTCGATCGCAGCGCGAGCTTCGGCGCGCACGGCCCGGTCTTCACGGAAATCTGCACGGCGGTCTCGGGCTACTCGACCAACCATCCGCTGCTCCTGGCCCACACCTTCGGTCTGGGCGGACGCGAGCTGACCTTGCAGCACATCGAACACATCATCAGCGAAAGCCGCATCTGCCTCGACAAGGGCACCGTCGGCAACCGTCAGGGAATCTGGATCAACGTGAGGGGGGACAAGCAATGAACGAGCAGACCACCGGCCAGTTGGCCGAACTTTCTCCCGAGACGAAGCTCATGTGCGAGCGGCCCGGCACGTTTTCGGGCGGCCACCGCATGTGCGCGGGTTGCCCCACCGGCATCTTCACCAAGATGCTCACGCGCATCTCCGACGAGTACGAGATCGTGGCGGGCAACGCCACCGGCTGCCTCGAAGTCGCCAGCTCCATCTTCCCGTACTCCAGCTGGCAGATTCCGTGGATTCACACCGCGTTTGAAAACGCCAGCGCCACGATGAGCGGCGTCGAGGCCTGCTACAAATCGCTCGTGCGTCAGGGCAAGCTGAAGAAGAAGCTGAAGTTTGTCGTGATGGGCGGCGACGGCGGCACCTACGACATCGGCTTCCAATCGCTCTCCGGCGCGATGGAGCGCGGCCACGACCTCACCTACATCTGCTACGACAACGGTGCCTATATGAACACCGGCGTGCAGCGTTCGTCGGCCACGCCGCTCGGCGCCGCCACGACCACCACGCCCGTCGGCAGCGAGTCGTACGGTCGCAAGGGCAACCGCAAGGATCTCACGAAGATCATGCTCGCGCACAACCTCGGCTACGTGGCGCAGGCGAGCATCCACGACATCGGCGACCTCTTCCGCAAGATGAAGAAGGCGATCGACCACAACGGCCCGTCCTTCATCAACCTGCTCAGCCCGTGCATCCCCGGCTGGAAGATCGATGCCGACATGGCCGTCGAGAGCGCGCGTCAGGGTGTGGAGTGCAAGTTCTGGCCGCTGTTCGAAGTCGAGCAGGGCAAGTTCACCATCAACTACCGCCCGGCCACCGCGAAACCCGTCTCGGAATGGGTGCTCTCGCAGGGCCGTTTCAAGCATCTCAAGAAACACCCCGACGTCATCGCGGCCTTCCAGGCCGAGGTGGACAAACAGTGGGCGTGGCTGGAGATGGAAGAAGCCCGCACGCAGGCGAAGTAAGCCCGCACCGGCGCGCGCCTTCCGCGGTGTCGCGCCAAGCGCGCCAAAGTCGTTTCAGTTTTCGAAGCGCCTCTCTTTCCCGGTGAGGCGCTTTTTTGCGCCCGGCGCCGTTCGTGCGCAACGCCCCCGAGGAATTCGCCGAGACCACAGTTACCCATGTCCTGACCGCACCCGGCTCCTACTTTCACTCTTCACTTTTCCATTTTCACGCTTCCCCGATCCGGTCCAGCGGACTGCGCACGCCCACGCCCGGCTTCTGCATCACATGCAAATAAATCTGCGTCGTCTCGACACTCTCGTGCCCCAGCAGCTCCTGCACCGTCCGAATATCCGTCCCGGATTCCAGCAGATGCGTGGCAAACGAGTGCCGCAGCACATGCGGCGTCACCCGCTTGTCGATCCCCGCCGCCGCAGCAGCCCGCCGGATGGCCGTTTGAAACGGCGCATCGCTCAAATGGTGCCGCCGCTCGACTCCTGATAAAGGATCTATCGAAGTTTCTCGGGAGGGGAACAGCCACTGCCACTCCCATTGCTCGCCCGCCCGAGGGTACTTTCGTGCCAACCCCTCCGGCAGCCACACGCCGGCCAGTCCTGCCGCCCGATCCTCCGCAAACAAAACCTTCAGACGATTTAGGTGTGCCTGCAACGGCTCCACCAACCGCACTGGCAACACCGTCACGCGATCCTTGTCACCCTTGCCCCCGTACACCTTGAGCTGCCCCCGCTCCAAATCCAAGTGGTGCACCCGCAGTCTTAGCAGTTCCATCAATCGCAACCCGGCCCCATACGCCAGCTCCGCCATCAGCTGCGTCGTCCCTGTCAATTGGCTCAACATCCTCTCGCACTCCTGGCGGCTGAGCACCGTCGGCACCCTCACCCGTGCACGCGCACGGCAGAAATCGATTTTCCCGACCTCGTGCTTCAGCCCCTCCTGGAGAAAAAACACCAACGCATTGAGCGCCTGTTTTTGCGTCGATGGACTCGCCCGTTGCTCCACTGCCAGTTTGCTCAAAAAGTCAGCAATATCCCGGCCCTCGGCAACCTCCGGCGTCCGCGGCCTCAAGAACGCCGCAAACTTCGCCGCCCACGCTCGATAAGTCGTTTCCGTGCGGTACAAGAATCCCTTCTCGCGCACTGCCTTCACCAACGCCCGCTCCCAGCCCGACCGCCCCAAATCGTCGATCGCCCGCGGTGCCGTCCCCGCCAACCTCCGCACGACCGGAGCGGCCCCCGCATCTTGCCCAAGCCCGTCTGCACCACTGCGCAACGCCGCTTGATACCACCATTTAAGCGCCTCTCGTGCACGATTTGCCCCTTGCACCGGAAGTCCACCAAGGTATTGCCTGATAACACTCACGCACACCCCAGCATGGCGCACTTTGCAAAAATGCAGAAAAGTCCGGATCTCCCGTTCGTAGGGCTGCGCCAACTCCGGACGGCAGGAGGTGGCCAACACCTCGGCCCATTGTGGAAACGACAACAGACGATCCTCCCCAATCGTGGAATTGCTGGTGGCACCCATGATGGACTCCAGTGAGTCTTTACACGGCGCTTTTTCAACCTGCTAAAGACTCACCCAACAAACCCCACTCTTGAAAACCATGATCTTACGACGCCAAAAACTGCGTTTTTTTACAAATGGCAAAGACTCACTCAGTGAGTCCTAATAACACTGTTGGCAAAAAACCGATGAAACCATATCTTAAGCTATTTGCCGCATTTGTGTGTGTTATTTCACAAATGTGCTTTGCCTTGCCTAAGGCAGATCCTAAAACTGAGACCATCAGTATCGATTTTCCCGATGAGTCGCGTGCTACAGTTTTATTAAGCGTTTCCCAGTTTTATAATCTGAATGTTGAGTACAGTGGGGAGATTCCGGGGCGGATTAGGATAAAAATGAAGGATCGCACATGGCAGTCTCTTTTCGATGAGCTGCTCCATCCTGTAGGCTTTGATTGGCGCGAAGATAACGGGGTCATTCGCGTTTATGATAAATTTCCTGCGAGTAGGCTTCCAATCAAGGTAGAAGGCGAAGGTGAGAAGATTAGTACGACAACCACGATCTGCGCTGTATTCTTGGCTCTGTTTGGAGTGATTTCATTTATTCTGAATTTGATTCTTATATTTAAGGTCCGAGATCTTTCGAAAGTGATTAATCAAACCATTGCCAACAAGTCGGTAGAGCCAACGCGAGGATCCGGCCCGTCGGCTGCTTCGGCACCCGTCGAGCCGGATCCTCGCGCGGCTCACCATTAAGCGTTCGGCGAAAGAGCCCAAGGACAATGCGCATACTCGACTCAGACAAAGACCAAGAGGTGTTCTCGATTGCGCTCTATTTGACCGAGCCAGAAGCGCGGCAGCTTCATCAGCGACTTGAGGTCCTCCTGCGTGATCCCGAAGCCGGCACCCATTTTCATACTATCAGCGCTGACCGTCCGCGGCGCGAAGTCTCATGCTCTATCGTTACCCCGAAGAAGCTCGCGACGCTCCAGTACTCAGAGGTCGAGCGAAAGCTCCTCGAAGAGAAGAAATGAAGACCCGGCCGAACCAGTCACTACTGCGCAACGCCGGTAGAAGAGTCCGTTTTCCAAGCGACGTCCGATTCCCGGCGTGGCAGACCTGAGGCGTTAGGCTGAGAATTCGAGATCCAGCAAAGGATATCTATGGCCACATATACGCCGGAAATTGACTTACTAGTCACGGACTGGTTTCGCCGATGCCGAGAAAGCCAACGCATTCACTATGAATACGGAAGTATTCTTGAGGGACGAAACTATTGGCTAGGAATTCCGACTATCGTTTTGTCGACGGCAGTCGGCACCGCGGTTTTCGCTTCGCTTCAGTCAAAGACGGCGGCGCAAGATTACGGTATTATCTGTGGATTGGTCAGCATGGCTTCCGCAATTTTTGCAGCCCTACAGACTTTTCTGAATCTCTCTGATCGCGCCGCTAAGGGACCCGTTGCAGGGACAGACTGAAAATGGTGGCGTAAGTGATTCTGCGTCAGCAGTATTTTGACTGAATTATGAAAAGAGTGGTTCTAGCGGCGGTCATCATCGTGTTTGCAGTTGGTCTGTTCGCGCTCGTTTCGCGTGGGAAGGAGAACGCATTGATCGACGGCTTCACTTGGTCTGTTACAGGAAAGACTGCTCCCTATTCATTTCATATAGCGAATCGGACTAATGAAGCTCTGACGGCCGTTGTACGCCTGGAGGCAACCAATTCACGAGAAAGCAAGGAGGGCACCCGGCTGCGTCAGTTAGGGATGGCTTGCGTGAGGATCAGGCTTGCGCCTGGCGAAGAAAAGACGGTCGGCGGCATCATCGAGCTGGCTTGGGCTGGCACTAGCGGCACGGCGGTTTCGTATTACTTGGAATCAGCCACCAGTGGGCACCCGCAGGAACCCTCCGAAGGCAGCTTGGTTCACCCCTGATATGCGGTGGGGTAGATGTGTTTTGCGGCCGGCTCTGCGAATGCGCGCCCCCTAAGTCCGAATGCGGAACATCGACGTTGTCTGAGGGCGACCGTCAATTAGTCGTATTGCATGCCCTTGAACTCACCCCTGACTGAACCCGCCCTTCGCGAGGCTTGCCTCGCGGCCCGGAAGGTGGCGCGAAGCGCCTACGCGCCTTATTCAAAGTTTCGCGTCGGGGCGGTCGTCGTCGGGAAACGCGGCCTGTACTGCGGAGCCAATGTGGAGAACGCCAGCTATGGGCTGACGCTTTGCGCCGAGCGCGCGGCGCTTTCGGCGGCCGTGGCGGCGGGGGATCGCGACATCCGGGCGGTCGTGCTGGCATTTCTCGATGCGCCGCGCATGGGCGAGGGGCTGGAGCTGGTGCCTTGCGGCGCGTGCTGGCAATGGATCGCCGAGCTCGCGCCGTCGGCGGGGATCTACATTTGGAACACCCGGAAATGGTACACGCCGGACGCGTTGCTTCCTGTCGCCTTCAGCCTGCCGGCGGGGGAGCGGAAGCGTCGGCGCGCGGCTCGCTGAGGGTTGGGCCGCCGCCGGGGATTGTCGGCCGGGCTAGAACTTGATCGGCACGTGGACGGTGGTGCCGATTTCCGAGCCGTTTTTGAGGGGCGGCAGGAAGAGCCAGAGCCGCAGGCTCGACACGACGGCCTGCCGCAGCGCGGGGTCGGATAGTTCGCCCAGCAGCCGCACTCGGGAGACTTCGCCGTCGCGGTCGATGTCGACGGCCGCCATCAGCGATTGTCCGGCGTAGCGTTGCTTCAACTCGTCGGAGAACTCGAACGGCATGCGGCGGAAGAGACCGACGGGGACGTCGGGGCCGCGGCGCCGCTCGGCGAGTTTCTGGGCGTGGCGGAAGCGCTCGGTGATATCGAGAAAGCGGGGAAGTGCGTGCGTGTTGTCGCCGGAGCTGCGGATTTGTTGCCCGCCTGAAAATACGACGATGCTCCAGGCCCAGCGGCGGGAGCCGCCCAGGGGCGGGAACTTGAGCTGGATCTTTTTGCCTTTGCCGGCGCGCAGCTTGCCGACGTGCCGCGGGCTCGCGCCAAAGGCCGGCACGCTGTCGGTGGACTGGTCGGAGTCGAAAACGAGGAGCAGGATGGCGGCGTCCTCGATATCGATGTCGGAGGTGAGTTTCGCGGAGACGACGGAGTGGGTGGGGATCGAGGAAAAGGGGACGTTGTCGCAGTCGGTGTACTGGGTGGACCAGTTGGTGATTTCGAGCTGGGTGACTGCGACGTGGCCGGGGGCGAAGGTGTCGCCGGCGAGAAAGGCATAGGTGTTGCGATCTTCGGCGCGGACGGATTTGCCCTCGACGAGGGCGGTGGGCCAGTCGGAGCGGTCGATGGCGGCCATCGGCGCGAAGCCGGTCTCGAGTTTCACGAAGGGCACGACGGGACGGGCGGGCGCCGGGGTGAAATCGACGGGCTGGGCGATGGCGGCGGCGCATGCGAGCGCGCCGAGGAGGAGCAGGTGGGGTAAACGCATGGGGTTGCGAGGAGCTACATACCGAAGGCGGGGGGATGCACAAGCCTGCGCGGCCGGCGCGTTTTGTGGTTTGGCTGAATTCGGTCTTGCGCAGGTGGGAGACGTTTTCGGCTAATACCGTTTAATCATGATCGCACCTGAGACTTCCTCCCACATCGAGCACATCACCAAGCGCGCCGGACATCTATGGAGGTTTCTTTGACGTCGAACAAAAGCAGCGCGAGATAGAGGCGATGGAGGCCCAGATGGGTGAGCCCACCTTCTGGGACAACTCCGACAAGGCCCAGCAGCACATCGCCAAGCTCAATGGCCTCAAGCGCGCCATCGCGCCGGTCGTCGATTTCCGCAAACGCATCGCCGACATCGAGGTGATGGTGGAGCTGATCGAGGCGTCCGAGGGCGCCGAGCACGATCAGTACGCGGCCGAGCTCGAACAGCAGGTCAATACGATGGTCCCCGAGCTCGACACGATCGAGATCGCCTCCTTCCTCACGGGCCAGTTCGACAAGAACAACGCCATCCTTTCGATCCAGGCCGGCGCCGGCGGCACGGAGTCGAACGACTGGGCCGACATCCTTTTCCGCATGTACAACCGCTGGGCCGAGCGCCGCGGCTACACCATCGAGGTGCAGGACGTGCAGGCGGGCGACCAGGCCGGCATCAGCAAGGCCACGCTCCTCATCAAGGGCGAAAACGCCTACGGGTACTGCAAGGCCGAGCGCGGCGTGCACCGCCTCGTGCGCATCAGCCCGTTCGACGCCAACCAGCGCCGGCACACCTCGTTTTGCGCGGTCGACGTCGTCGCCGAGATCAACGACGAGATCAAAATCGACATCCCGGAGGGCGAGCTGCGCATCGACGTGTACCGCTCGTCGGGCAAGGGCGGTCAGGGCGTCAACACGACCGACTCGGCGGTGCGCATCACGCACATCCCGTCGGGCCTGGTCGTCGTCTGCCAAAACGAGCGTTCGCAGCTCAAGAACAAGGCGTCGGCCATGAGCATCCTGAAGGCCCGCCTCTATGAAAAGAAGCAGGACGAGCAGCGCGCCGAGATGGACCGTTTCTACGGTGAAAAGGGCGAGATCGGCTGGGGCAGCCAGATCCGCAGCTACGTGTTGCAACCTTACCAGATGGTGAAGGACCTGCGCACGGGCGTGGAGACGAGCGACACGCAGGGCGTGCTCGATGGCGACATCGACCGCTTCGTGTACGGCTGGCTGCGTGCCGGCAGCCCGCGCCATCGCAACAAGGATATCAAGGTCGACGAGTGAGGACCGGCCTGCGCGGACCGGAGCCGGAGACGCTTGTGAGAGCGTGCCGCTCCGGTCCTGCCGGCAGTCGTTGACGAAAACGAAGCTCGTGCGGCTTCGTTTTTTTATCATGGTGGGAGCACCCCCATGAGTATCGGACTGCTGCTTGTCCTCGCTGCACTGGCGCAGCTTTGCGCCGTGGCGCTGTCCGGGCGGCGTTTTTCGCGAGTGTGGCTGGTGGCAACGCTGGCGGGGCTGGCGGCCGCGCTCGCCGCGGCGATTCTGGTGCTGGTAGCGGGCGACGCGTGGATATGGCGTAGCGGGTGGGAGATTTTCGGCGCGCCAGTGTGTGTGCGGCTGGATGGTCTCGGCGCGTTTTTCCTGGCCCTCCTGTGTATGGTGGGCGCGGCGGGGGCCGTGTACGGGCGCGAATACTGGAACGATGCGGCGCACCCCCGCTCGGCGACGGCCGGTCGGCGCTGGTGGAGCGTCCTGATGCTGAGTCTGGGGACGACGCTGCTGGCGTCGAACGGGCTGCATTTTCTGCTCGGCTGGGAGCTGTTTGCCGTGAGTGCCTATTTTTTGGTGACGCTCGCCCGGGCCCGGGGGGAGGTGCGGGCGGCGGGCTGGCTGTATCTGGCGGCGTCGCATGTGGGGACCGTGTGCCTGTTCGCATTTTTTGCGCTGCTGGCGGCGAGTACCGGGAGTTGGGAGCTCGGGCCGTTGCCCGACCGCACGGACCTGGCGCCGCTGCTCTGGCTGGCGCTGATCGGCTTCGGTCTGAAATCGGGCGCGTTTCCCCTGCATGTGTGGCTGCCGTCGGCGCACGCCAACGCGCCGAGCCATGTGTCGGCGCTGCTCTCGGGCGTCACCATCAAGATGGGTATTTACGGGCTGCTGCGATTCAGTGGCTGGCTGCCGATGCCGTCGGCGCTGGGCTGGACGGTCGCGCTGGTGGGCGTGGCGAGTGCGGTGTTGGGCGTGGCGTTTGCGCTCGGGCAGCACGATTTGAAACGCCTGCTGGCCTACCACAGCGTGGAAAACGTGGGGATCATCCTGATCGGCGTCGGTTTCGCGCAGGTGTCGGTGTCGTTTGGCCAGCCGGAGTGGGGGCTGCTGGCGCTGGCCGGGGCGCTGCTGCACGTGTGGAACCACGGGCTGTTCAAGTCGCTGCTGTTTCTCGGGGCCGGCTCGGTGCTGCATGCGACCGGTACGCGCGAAATGAGCCGGCTGGGCGGGCTGTGGCGCGCGATGCCGTGGACGGCCGGGCTGTTTGCGCTGGGAGCGGCCGCGATCTCCGGGCTGCCGCCGCTCAATGGTTTCGTGAGCGAGTGGCTCGTGTACCTCGGGCTCTTTAACGCCGCGATGCTGCATGGCTCGGTGGCCTTGGCGGCGGTGCCGGCGGCGATTCTGCTCGGTTTGACGGGGGCGCTGGCCCTCGCGTGTTTTGTGAAGGTGTGCGGCGTTGTTTTTCTCGGCGCGCCGCGTTCGGCCGAGTCGGAAAAGGCACACGAGAGCGGGCCTGCGATGCGCGGCGCGATGCTGGCGCTGGCGTCGGGGTGTGGGGTGATCGGTCTTGCCCCCGTGGCGTGCTGGCCGGCGCTCCAAAATGCACTGCTGGCGTGGCGCCCGGAGTGGCTGCCGCTTGTGGCGATGCCGCCTGCGTTGGGCACCTTGGGCCGGGCGCACCTCGTGCTGGCGGTGCTTTTATCCGTCGCGGTCTATGTGCTGTGGCGACGTGTGCGGCAGGCCGCCGTCCGCCGGGGCCCGACCTGGGATTGCGGGTACGCGGTGCCGACGGCACGCATGCAGTACACGGCGGGTTCGTTTGCCGGTATCGTCACCGAGTGGTTCGCGTGGATTTTGCGCCCGGTGCGGCACGAGTCGCGACCGGAGGAGGCGTTTCCCGCGAGGGCGTCCTGGTCGGAGCACACACCGGATGCCGTGTTGGAGCATGCGGTGGTCCCCGCGAGCCGCGCGACGCTTTGGGCCTCGCGTTGGACGCGCCGGCTGCAACACGGCCACCTCCAGGCGTACATATTTTACCTTGTCGTCGGGCTCGGGGCGTTGACTGTAATCGTGCTGACAGGAGACGGACGATGATGGGCCTCTTCCCCTTTAGACCCAGCAGCGCCACGAACGCCCGGTAGCCGGGTTCGTCATCTTCAACATGTACCTCAACCTCATCCAAGTCGCCGAGTCCTTCGGAGTGTCGGAACGAGTCGTGGAAGACTGGATCCGCCTCGAAGGGATGCCTCATGTGCCGGATCGCGGGCGGCTGCTTTTCGATCAGGCGCAGGTGGCGGAGTGGGCGGCGGAGCACGGGCTCGGGGCGCAGGCGGGTTTTCTGGCGCCCTCGGCGGCGTTTGCGACGGGTTGGCGGATCGAGTCGCTTTTGCGTGCGGGAGGAATCTGGCGCGACGTGTCGTCGGCCCAGGTGCCTGAAATCTTTGCCAAGATTGTGAACACGCTGCCCGGCACGACACCGGCGGTCCGCCAGCTGCTCGCCCAGCGCCTGAAACAGGCGGGTGGGGTGACGGTGGCGCCGGTGGGTGGCGGGGTGGCGCTGCCGCACCCGAGTGCACGCTTCGCGCTCGGGCGCGACTCGGGCACGGTTGCGCTGCTGCTGTTGAGCGACGACTACCCGCTCTCCGAGCCGCCGCCGGATGGCATTCCGGTGCGGCGTTTGTTTTTCTTCATCGCGCCTTCGCCGCGAGCCCACCTCGATCTATTGGGCCGCCTGAGTCGCCTGCTGATGAAGGGGCCGCTGCGCGAGCTGATCGCGCAGGGGGCCTCCGATGAGCAGATCCTAGCCGCCGCCGCGGTCGCCGATGCGACGCCCGCCGCAGCCCCCCATCCGAACAAACCATGATGACGGGTTGGTTTCTGGGCGCCGCCGTCCTCGGGCTGGGGGCGGGTGTCGTGGCGGGACCGCGTTATCCACGGGCCTGGTTGGGCGTGACCCTGTTTTCGGCGGTGGCGTTGCTGGCCGCGGTGGTACCGGTGCTGGCGGGCGCGCCTGCGTGGGACTGGCGGAGCGGATTTTTGCTCAGTGGCGCATCGCTGCATCTGCGGCTGGATGCGGTGAGCGCGTTGTTCCTGGCGTTGCTCGCGGTCGTGGCCGGCGCCGGCACGGCTTATTCGCACGAGTACTGGTCGGACCGGGAGAATCCGAAGACGGCGCCGGGCGGCCGTCGCTGGTGGTCGTCGCTGGTGCTGTGCATGGCGTGCGTGCTGCTGGCCTCCAACGGGCTCCATTTTCTGATCGCGTGGGAGCTGTTTACCGTGAGCGCGTATTTCCTGATCACGCTCAACCGGCAGCAGCCGGAGGTGCGTGCGGCCGGCTGGCTCTATCTGGCGGCTTCGCACGCGGGCACGTTGTGCCTTTTTGCCTTTTTCACGCTGCTGATGCTGGCCACTGGCGGCTGGGATCTCGGGCCGCTGCCCGGGCGCACGGAGCTCGCCCCGCTTTTCTGGCTGGCGCTGGCGGGATTTGGGCTGAAGTCGGGCATGTTTCCCCTGCACATCTGGCTGCCGTCCGCGCATGCGAGCGCGCCCAGCCATGTGTCGGCCATCATGTCGGGGGTGTCTTTGAAACTCGGCATCTACGGGCTGGTGCGTTTCTCGGGCTGGCTGCCGACGCCGGAGGCCGCCGGCTGGGTCGTGCTCGGGCTGGGGGCGGTGAGCGCCCTGCTGGGCGCGGCGTTTGCGCTGGCGCAAAACGATCTCAAGCGGCTGCTGGCCTACTGCTCCGTGGAAAACGTGGGCATCATCCTGATCGGATTGGGGGCGGCGCTCCTCGGGGCGGCGCATGGGGAGGTGGCCTGGGGCCGGCTGGCGCTGGCCGGGGCGCTCCTGCACGTCTGGAACCACGGGCTGTTCAAGGGGCTCTTGTTCCTTGGCGCCGGATCGGTGCTGCATGCCACCGGCACGCGCGAAATGAGCCGGCTCGGCGGGCTGTGGCGCGTGATGCCATGGACGGCCGGGCTGGTGGCGCTGGGCGCGGTGGCGATCTCCGGGCTGCCGCCGCTCAATGGTTTTGTGAGTGAGTGGCTGGTGTACCTCGGGCTGATCGAGGCGGTGATCGGGCACGGGACGGAGGCGTGGATCGCGTTGCCCGCGACGATTCTTCTGGCGGTGGCCGGCGCGCTGGCGCTGGCGAGTTTTGTGAAGCTGGGGGCGACGGTTTTCCTCGGCGCGCCGCGCACGCATGCTGTCGAGCATGCGCATGAGAGCGGTCCGTGGATGCGCTGGCCGATGGTGGCGCTGGCGGTGCTTTGTGTGATGATCGGGCTTTTGCCGGCGGCGGTCTGGCCGGTGGTGGCACGGACGGCGGCGGTGTGGCAGACGGGCGTGTCGCCCCAGCCCACGCCGGAGTTTCTCGCGACGCTGGGCCATGTGCAGCCGGCGCTGGCGCTGCTGCTCGGGCTCGGCGTGCTGCTGCTGTGGCGGCGCTCGTGCCGCAATGGGCTGCGACGCGGCCCGACCTGGGATTGCGGTTACGCAGAGCCGACGGCGCGCATGCAATACACGGGTGGTTCGCTGGCGGATCTGGCTGGCGAGTGGTTCGGCTGGCTATTTCGTCCCGAACTTCTGTCCCGACGGCCTCGCGGGTTTTTCCCGGCCGAGGGGCTGCGTGTGGCGCGCGTGCCCGAGACGGTGCTGGAGCGCATCTTGACGCCGGCCGGTGGCGTGGTGTTGCAGGTTTCCACGGCGGTGCGGCGCATGCAGCACGGCCGGTTGCAGTATTACATCCTTTATCTGCTCTTGGGGCTCTTGGCGCTCGGGCTGATCGCCATATCGGGAGGCAAGTCATGATCGTAATCGTGGAAACAATCGCGCGACTCGCGGGCTGGCTGCTGCTGGCTCCGTTGCTGCCGGGAATCATCAACAAGGTGAAGGCGTGGGTGGCCGGGCGGCGCGGGCCGCCGGTGCTTCAGCTTTACTACGATCTGGGGCGCCTCTGGCAGCGTGGCGTCGTGCTGAGCTCGCTGGCGTCGCCGGGCTTCATCGCCGGGCCGGCGGTGGCGTGGGTGGCGATCGTGGGGGCGGCGTTGCTGCTGCCGCTGGGCCCTGCGGGCGCGCTGCTCAGTTTCCGTGGAGATGCGCTACTCGTGATCTATCTGCTCGCGCTGGCGCGTTTCGGCACGGCCTGGGCCGCGATGGAAACGGGATCTGCGTTCGAAGGCATGGGCACGGCGCGCGAGGTGAGTTATGCGGTGCTGGCCGAGGCGGCGATCATCACGGCGATGCTGACGCTGAGCGTGCATGCGCAGAGCATCACGCTCGTCGAGATGCTCACACCTGCCTCCGGGGTGGGGGCGGTCCTGCTCGGCGCCGGGCTGTTCACCGTGTTGCTGGTGGAAAACTGCCGCGTGCCGTTCGACGATCCCAACACGCACCTTGAGCTGACGATGATTCACGAGGCGATGATCCTCGACCACAGCGGCCCTCCGCTGGCGGCGATCCTGCACGGAGCCTCTGTAAAACTCCTTTTGTTTGCCGTGCTCCTGACTGAGTCGGTGGTGCCGCTCGGGCACTTCTCGGGGCCGGTGGCGTGCGCGGTGCTGGCTCTGGGCGTGCTGACGGTGACGGTCGGCGTGGGGCTCGTCGAGTCGCTGCTGGCACGGCTGGCATTCCGGCGTGTGCCGCTGCTGCTGACGACGGCGATCCTGCTGTGTCTTTTTGCCCTGTTGGTCGCTTGGAAAGGGGGGGCCGCATGAACTCAATGGTGAATCTGCTGATCGGACTGGCGATGGGTTTGAACCTGATCGCGCTGGCGAGCTCGCGGCTGCCGGCGCTGATCACCGCGATGGCGGTGCAGGGCATGGCGCTGGGCGCGATGCCGCTGCTGCTGGAGCATCATTTCGACTGGATGGTGTCGCTGGTGGCGGTGTGTACGATCGCCGGAAAGGGTTTTGTGATCCCCTATCTGCTGCGCCGGGCGATGCGCGCGGCCAACATCGAGCGGGACATGGAACCGACGATCGGCTACGTGCCGTCGTTGTTGCTCGGCGCCGGAGGGACCATCGCCGTGGTGGCGATGGCGCGTGCGCTGCCGTTGCTGCCCGAGCACGCGGGCTCGCTCATGGTGCCGGGGGCGCTTGCGTCGGTGCTCACGGGCTTCGTGCTGCTGATCGGGCGCACCAAGGCGATTTCGCAGGTCTGCGGTTATCTGATCCTGGAAAACGGCATTTACCTGTTCGGCCTGCTGCTGATCCACGTGACGCCGCTCTTCGTCGAGGCGGGCATCCTGCTCGATCTGACGGTGGGCGTCTTCGTGATCGGCATCATCGTCGACCGCATCCAGCGGGCGTTTGACACGCTCGACACGCGCAAACTCACGACGCTCCACGAATGAAACCCTACCTGCTGATTTTACTGCCGCTGGCCGGTGCCGTCGTGGCGGCGTTCTGGCCGAGTGATCGCACACGCCCGTGGCTTTTGCCGGTTGTCGGAGCGCTGCATGCGGCGTTGTGCATATGGATGCTGATCTGTCCGCCGCCGTTGCAGCACGATGCGTGGCTGGCCTTCGATCCGCTGGCGCGCGCCGTGCTTCCCGCGGTTTCGCTGCTGTTTCTGGTGTGTGCGGCCTATGGCGTGCCATACCTGCGCACGCGAGTGGAGCGTCCCAACCGGGTGTTTGTGGCACTGCTGCTGACGATGCTCGGGTTGATGAGCGCGGGGCATCAGGCGCGGCACCTGGGTCTGCTCTGGATTGCGACGGAGGGCGTGACGCTCGCGGCGATCCCACTGCTGCATTTCACGGGGACGCCGCACGCGTTTGAGGCGACGTGGAAATATCTGTTGGTGGGCGGCACAGGCATCGCGCTCTCGCTGCTCGGATCGTTTTGTCTCGGCTATGCGTCGCTGCATGGAGGCGGCAACGGCGACCTGACGTTTACGACGTTGATGCAGCAGGGCGCGGGGCTTTCCCGGCCATGGGTGCTCACGGCGTGGGTGCTGGTGCTCGTCGGTTACGGCACGAAGATGGGTCTGGCCCCGATGCACACGTGGAAACCCGATACCTACGGTGAGGCGCCGGGAATCGTCGGCGCGCTGCTGGCGGGCGGTGTGACGACGGTCGCGTTTACCGCGATCCTGCGTGTGCATGCCGTGGTGGCGCTCGCTGGCGACGGTGCGATCGCGGATCGCACACTCCTGGCCATTGGTCTGTTCTCCATGTTGATCGCCGCGCTGTTCCTGCTCGGGACGCGCGATTTCAAACGCATGCTGGCCTACTCCAGCGTCGAGCACATGGGCATCCTCGCCGTCGGTGCGGGGCTTGGCGCGGCTGGCGTGTGGGCGGCTCTTTTTCACGTGTGGGCAAACAGTCTGACGAAGGGCGCGCTGTTTCTGAGCGCCGGCACGATCCGCCGTGCAGCCGGTGCGCGGACGATGGACGAGGTGCGTGGCATGTCGGCACTCACACCATACTCGGCAGCCATCTTCGTCGCCGGCATGTTTGCGGTGACGGCGTGTCCGCCGTTTGGGCCGTTCTTCAGCGAGCTGAGCGTGATCCGTGCCGCCTTTGAGGCGAAGCACTACTGGGCCGCCGCGATGTTTCTCGGCTGTCTGCTCTTTGTCTTTTTCGGAATCACCCGGGTCGTCTTTGCGATCGTGGACGGACGCCCGCACGCCCGAAACATTGAGACAAGCCGGCGTTATGCCGAGACGCTGGGCACCATCCTGCCGCCGCTGGTCCTGCTGGGGATTTCGCTCTGGCTGGGCATCTCCACGCCCAGTGTGCTGCGCACGGCATGGACAGAGGCCGTGGCCCAACTCTTCCCGACACCATGAGCACTTTCACAGCAGACGCCTTTGCATTGCTGGCCAACGGTACGAGTCTGCCGTGGGCGGAGATTCCCGAGTGGCCGGCCGCGGAGTTTGTCCGGGTGACCGCCGGTGAACTGGAACGTGGCGGGCGGCTGTGCGCGTGGTTCGGCGTGCCGGAGGGCGCTGCGACCCGCCTGGTCGCCGTGCTGGCGTTTGATGCGGGCAACACGCTCGCCGTCGGGCGGAGCGAGCCGGTGACCGGGAGTTATCCTTCGCTGACGGCGCTGTGCCCGCAGGCACACTTGTTCGAACGCGAGGTTTTCGAACAACACGGGCTCGTGCCCGAGGGTCACCCGTGGCTGAAACCGGTGCGGAAAGGCGCCGGTGACGCGCCCGCCAACGGCGAGTTTTTCCGAGTAGAGGGCCGCGAAGTGCATGAGGTGGCCGTCGGCCCGGTGCACGCGGGCATCATCGAGCCGGGGCATTTTCGTTTCCAATGCGCGGGCGAGGAGGTGCTGCATCTTGAGATCGCGCTCGGTTACCAACACCGTGGGATCGAGGCGGCTCTGGCCGGCGGCCCGCATCGCCGGACGATGAGCCAGATGGAGGTGGTGGCAGGCGATTCGACGATCGCGCACTCGACCGCGTACGCCTCGATCTGTGAGGGGCTGTCCGGCGTGGAGGTGCCGTTGCGCACGCAGTGGCTGCGCGCGCTGGCGCTCGAACTGGAGCGGCTTGCCAACCATACCGGAGACATCGGGGCGCTGGCGGGCGACGTGGCGTTTCTGCCCACGTCGTCGGCCTGCGGAAAAATCCGCGGCGATTTTCTCAATCTGACGGCGCTTTTGTGCGGCAACCGGTTTGGCCGCGGCTGGGTGAGGCCGGGCGGGCATCCGCTCGATCTGGATGCGGCGCGCGGCGCGACGTTGCGGAAGCGGCTGCATGGGGCGCTGGCCGACGTGGGGCAGGCGGCGGATTGGTTCTGGGAGGCGGCCTCGGTGCGCGCGCGTTTCGAGGGCGTGGGCACGGTGTCGGCGCGGCAGGCCGGCGAGCTCGGGCTGGTGGGACTGGCGGCGCGTGCGTGCGGCCTCGTCCGCGATGTGCGTTTCGATCATCCGGCGGGCTGGTACCGTTTCGCGCAGGCGCCGGTGGCGGTGTGGCCGAGCGGTGATGTGTATGCCCGCGCGCGCGTGCGCTGGCTGGAGATCCAGCGATCGGGACAGTTTCTCGACGAGCAGCTCGGGTTGCCGCCCGACGATGAGCCGGCGACGGCTTTGGGGGCGGCGCAGGGCGACGCGCTTTGCGTCTCGCTGGTGGAAGGCTGGCGCGGTGAGGTCTGCCACGTGGCGCTGACCGACGGGGCGGGGCGCTTCCGGCGGTACAAGATCGTCGATCCGTCGTTTCACAACTGGATGGGGCTGGCGATGGCGCTGCGCGGGCAGGCCGTCTCCGATTTCCCGATCTGCAACAAGAGCTTCAACCTTTCCTACTGCGGCTTCGACCTCTGAGCCGCGCACTGCGCCATGCTAGCCTTCGACACCATTGCCCATCGGTTGAAACGCGGTTGCGAGACGATCGCCTATCCCAAGGGACCGGCTCCGGCGCTGCCGGACCGCCATGGCGGCGGGTTGCGCGTGGAGGCGGCGAAGTGTGCGGACGGTTGCGCGGCGTGCGTGCCGGTGTGCCCGACGGAGGCGATCGCGCGTGCGGCGGGTGGCGCGGTTGCCCTCGATCTGGGCCGTTGCCTGTTTTGCGGTGCGTGCGTGGCGGCGTGTCCGTCGCAGGCGATCGTGCGGACCAATGATCACCGTCTGGCGGTGCGGCGGCGCGAGGACCTGATGCTCGGGGCGCCGGGCGCCGAGGAGGCGCGGCTGGCGGCGGCGCTCGACGAGAAGTTGAGGAAACTTTTTGGGCGGTCGCTGCGGCTGCGGCAGGTGAGTGCCGGTGGTTGTGCGGCGTGCGAGGCCGACACGAACGTGCTCGGCACGATTGGCTGGGATCTGAGCCGCTTTGGCATCCAGTTTGTGGCGTCGCCGCGGCATGCGGACGGGCTGCTGGTGACGGGGCCGGTCTCGCGCAACATGGAGCTGGCGCTACGGAAAACGTGGGACGCGGTCTCCGATCCTCGGATCGTGATCGCGGTGGGAGCGTGTGCGATTTCGGGCGGGCCTTTTGCGGGGCACCCGGAGGTGCGCGATGGCGCGGGCGCGGTGTTGCCGGTGGATTTGTTCATCCCCGGATGTCCGCCGCATCCGCTCACGATTCTCGATGGGATGCTGCGCCTGCTGGGACGGCTGGAGCACGACCGCAAGCCGGTCACGCTGGCGAGCTGAGCCACGCGGGGCGGGTTACTCGACGGGGCGCTCGCCGAGGACGTCTTTGAGGGATTTGGCGAGGTCGGTGACGCGGTAGGGCTTGGTGACGTAGCCGCTGAAGCCGAGATTGAGGTAGCGCTGGATGACGTCGTCGTTGTCGTAGCCGGTCGAGACGATGGCGACGACCTCGGGGTCGATCTCCTTGAGTGCGAGGAACGCTTCTTCGCCGCCCATGCCGCCGATGATGGTGAGGTCCATGAGGACAGCGTCGTAGGGGCGGCCGATGCTGAGATAACTGCGGTAAAGTTTGATGGCCTCCTCGCCGTTGCGGGCGACGTCGTATTTGTAGAAGAGGCTTTCGAGCATGTTGCCGGTGAGGGCGCAGATGTTCGGGTCGTCATCCATGACGAGGATGCGGCCGGTGCCGTAGCGCAGGGTGGCCTGGCGGCGGGCCTGGACATCGGCGGGGCCGTCGGCAACGGGGAGCAGGACGGTGAACTGGGTGCCGTGGCCGACCTGGGACTCGACGGTGATGAAGCCGCCGTGTTTCTGGACGATGTTGCGGACGGTGGCGAGGCCGAGGCCGGTGCCGTGGCGCTTGGTGGTAAAGAAGGGGTCCCAGATCTTCCGGAGGTTTTCCGGGGGGATGCCGTTGGCGTTGTCGGAGACGTCGAACTGGACGTAGGTGCCGCAGGGCAGGTCGGCGGGGGTGCGGTCGGAGAGGGTGATGGTCTGCACGCGCAACTCGATCTGGGGACGGTGCGGCGGCGGGGGCATGGCCTGGATCGCGTTGACGATGAGGTTTTGGAAAACCTGGAGGATCTGGGCGCGATCGACTCGGATGGGCGGGATTTTTTCGGCGAGCTGGCGGTCGAAGACGGTGGCCGAGCCGGCGGCGGCGATGCGGATGGCGTCGTCGAGGATTTCGGCGGGGGCGAGGGTCTGGCGGTTGCCGGAGCCGCCCTTGGCAAAGGCGAGAAGTTGTTTGCTGAGGGCCTTGGCGGCGAGGCAGGCGTTCTCACTGTCGCGCAGCCGCGAGTAGTCGCGGTTGTCGTTGGCCAGCGAGACGCCGCCCATGATGGTGGTGAGCAGGTTGTTGAAATCGTGGGCGATGCTGCCGGCGAGCAGGCCGAGGGACTCGAAGCGGTTGACCTTGATGAGCTCGTCGGGGGTGAGGCTGAGCTCGTCGGGGTCGCGGAAGATGATGATGGTGCCCTCGGGCTGGTCGCCTTTTTTCGAGTAGGTGCGGGCGGTCCAAACGATGGGGACGGGCTTGCCGTGGGGCTGGGGTGGGCGGAGTGCGTGGGCGTCGCACAGAGGCAGGGGCGCATCGGCGTGGATGGCCTGGGTGCAGGGGTCTTCGGCGAGGGGTTTGCCGGTGGTGCGATCGATGAGGCGGAAGACTTCCTTGAGGGGATGCCCGAGCGCCTGGGCCATGCGCGTCTGGAGGAGGCGGATGGCGGTGGCGTTGAGGTCGCGGATATTGCCGAGGACGTCGGTGACGATGACGGCTTCGGCGAGGTTGGAGAGGAGGGCATCGACCCAGGTTTGTACGGGAGTGCCGGAGGCGGCGTCGGTGTCGATGAGCGCGGGGAGCGGGCAGCAGTAGCCGACGATGCGCTGGAGGTCCTGTTTGCGGGAGTAGTAGCGGCGGGCGCCGATCAGGACGGGGAGCCAGTGGCCGTCGCGGTGGCGCAGCTGGGTGGTTTCAACAAAGGAGTTTTCGCCGATGATGCCGCGGGTGGCAAACCAGGCGGCGAGGCCTTCGGGCGTGTTGGCCGGTGGGAGGAGCTGGCAGAGGGTGCCGATGGAGGAGGCGAGGGCGCCGTCGGGATGTCCGGTCAGCCGGGCCCAGGCGGGGGAGAGCCAGCAGGTCTTCTGGGTGAAATCGATCGAGAACGCGGCGAGCGGGCGCTCGCTGCCCATGGCCTGGAGCCACTCGTCGCTGACGAGCATGGCCTCCTCCTGCTCCTTGCGCTCGGTGATATCGAGGTGCAGTCCGACGACTCGCTGGAGTTTGCGCTCCGGGGAGACGATGCGCAGGCCGGTGCAGTGCATCCAGACCCAGTGGCCGAGGCGGTGTTTCATCCGGTACTCGACGGAGAAGGCGTGTTGGCCCGGGGTGGGCGCGTGGGTGCCGAGCTGATCGGGCGCAGCGCGCGTGTCTTCGGGATGGATGAGCTGCTGCCAGGTTTTGTAGGTGTTGGGCAGCTCGGCATCGACGTAGCCGAGGAGCTTTTTCCAAGCCGGCGAGTAGTGGGCGGTGTTGGTCTGGAAATTGAGATCGAAGACGGCGAGGCCCTGGTCGGATGCAAGCAGGCCGACGCACTGCTGGAGCGGGGTGGTGGCCGCGGGGGCCGAAGGGGGACCGGCGGGCGCGGGGTCGGGGAGCGCCGCGGGCGTGAGCGTGGCGAAGTACGCGTTGAGCGGCCCGGTGAGCTTTTCGAGTTTCAGGCTGACCTGGGCGGGTGCGCCTTCGCGCGGGAGTGCTTCGAGGGCGAGCGGGCTGCGGCGTGCGGCACCGGTGAGCACCTCCCATTGGGCTTCGAGAAACTCAGGGTCGTCGGAGACGACTTCGAACTGGAACAGGCGGACGAACGGCTCGCCAATGAGCTCGTAGTCTCCGGCCTGCCAGAATCGGCGTGCGGCGGCGTTGGCGGACAGAACGACGCCCTGCTGGTCGAGAAGAAGGACCGGCAGGGTCTCAGCCGCCGCAGGTGTCGAAGTCGCGGCGGCAGGGGCTGTCTGTTTGGCTCGCTGCACGCTTGAGTTGGGTGGGATCGCCAGAGAGCCACGATTCGGTGCGTTTGGCGAGGAAATCGATATAGGCCGGGTGGTCGTTGAGGCAGGGTATATGCTGAAAACATTTGCCGCCTGCGGCCAGGAAGCTCTCCCGGCCCGTGACGGCGATCTCTTCGAGGGTCTCCAGGCAGTCGGTCACGAAGGCGGGCGTGAGGACGAGCAGGCGGCGTTTCCCTGCCTCGGCGAGGCGCTTGAGCTCGGCGTCGGTGTAGGGAGCCAGCCAGGGTTCGCCGACGAGTCGGGATTGAAACGCGACCGAATAGCCATCCTCGGCGAGTCCGGCGCGGGCGGCCAGTGCGCGCGTGGTGGCGAGGCATTGGGCCTTGTAACACGTGGCGTGGGCGGGCGACGGCGTGGTGCAGCAATCGGCGCTGGCGGTGCAGTGCGCGTGGGTCGGGTCGGCCTTGCGCAGGTGGCGGATCGGGATGCCGTGGTAGCTGAAAAGGACGTGGTCGTGCGGCTCGGTGAGATAGGGCGCGGCGACGGCGTGCAGCGCTTCGATGTAGTCGGCGTCGGCGTAGAAAGGCGGCACCGTGGTGACTTGGATGTGCGGAGCCAACCGGGCAAACTCGGCGAGCGCCTTGGCGACGAGCGTGCCGCGGCTGGAGTCGGCGTGGTGCGGGTATTGCGGGAAAAGCAGGACCTGCTCGATGCCTTGGGCGGCGAGCTCCGCCACGACTGCGGCGAGCGAGGGGGCACCATAGCGCATGGCGAGGGCAACGGTCGCCGAATCGCCGAGACGTTCGCCGAGTTTCTCCGCAGTGCGCCGGCTCGTGGCGATGAGCGGGGCGCCGTCGGGCGTCCAGACGCGCGCATACGCGTGAGCCGATTTCGGGGCGCGGCGCGGGACGATGATCCCGTGGACCAGCAGCCAGCGGAGCGGCTGCCATGGGCGGTCGATCACCTGCGGGTCGCCGAGAAACTCGTGCAGGTAGCGCCGCACGTCGGGGACGGCCGGGGAGGCCGGGGAGCCGAGGTTGACGAGCAGGACGGCGCGCTTGGACATCGTACGCATTGCCCGATAGTTTCGCGGCGAAGTCAAACTTGGGGGCTGGGTCGCTTTCAGCGCAGGCTTGTTTTACGTGCGCCAATCCCCTGTGCTGGGGCGTTTCACTTTCAACATGAGTACTACACGTAAACCGGTCGTTCTTATCATCCGTGACGGTTGGGGCGTTAACCCCGATCCGACCCAGAGCAAATTCAATGCTCCGATGCTGGCCAACGTGCCCTGCGATCGGATGCTCCACTCCAAATATCCTGTGACGCAGGTGAAGGCGTCCGGCCTCGATGTCGGCCTGCCGGAAGGTGTTATGGGCAACAGCGAAGTCGGTCATGAGAACATCGGCGCCGGCCGCATCGTCGATCAGGAGCTCGTGCGCCTGAACAAGCTTTTCTCCGAAAAACGCCTCGCGACCAACGCGGTCTGGCGTACCGCCGTCGAGCGCGTGAAGACGCGTGGCGGCAGCCTGCACCTGATGGGCATCGTCTCCGACGCCGGCGTGCACGGCATGCTGGAGCACCTTTACGGCATCCTCCGCCAGGCCAAGGAAGACGGCATCACGAAGGTGTTCATCCACGCCTTCACCGATGGCCGCGACACCCCGCCGAACAGCGGCATCGGCTACGTCCAGCAGGTCGACGCGCAGTGCGCGAAGATCGGCGTGGGCAAGATCGCCTCCGTGTGCGGTCGTTTCTGGAGCATGGACCGCGACAACCGCTGGGAGCGCGTGAGCAAGGCTTACTTCATGCTCACCGGCAAGAAGGCCGAAGCCACCGCCACGAGCGCGGAAGCCGCCATCCAGCAGTACTACGACAAGCCGGCCAACGACTCTCAGAAGGGCGACGAGTTCGTCCTCCCGACCTGGATCGTGGGCGCCGACGGCAAGCCGCTGGCGACCTTCAAGGACGGCGACGCAGTGCTCTTCTACAACTACCGCGGCGACCGCCCGCGCGAGATCACCAAGGCGTTTGTCCTCGATAAATTCGAGGGATTCGACCGCGGGCAGAAGCTCGACCTGTACTACGCCACGATGACCGAGTACGAGGCCGGCCTGCCGGTGAACATCATCTCCCCGAAGCCGGAGAAGTTGAAGAACATCCTCGGCCAGGTCGTCTCCGACGCCGGCATCCCGCAGTTCCGCTGCGCCGAGACCGAGAAGAACCCGCACGTGACGTTCTTCTTTAACAACTATCGCAGCGAGCCGTTCCCGGGCGAAGTGCACGCCTGCCTGGCGAGCCCGAAGGTCCCGACGTACGACTTGCAGCCCGAGATGTCGGCCCCCGAGGTCGCCAAGACCGCCAAGGAGGCGATCCTCTCCGGCAAGTACGGCTTCGTCGTCGTCAACTTCGCCAACCCCGACATGGTCGGTCACACCGGCCAGTTGCCCGCCGTCATCAAGGCCGTCGAGGCCGCCGACAAGGGCGTGGCCGAGGTCCTCGAAGCAGTCGCCAAGATGGGCGGCAAGGCCCTCATCTCCGCCGACCACGGCAACTGCGAGCAGATGTGGGACTACCTCACGAACGGCCCGCACACCGCACACACCTCGAACCTCGTCGATGTTATCCTCTTCGGCGATGAGTATCTCGGCGGTAAGACCAAGCTGCGCAGCGGCGGTCGTCTGGCGGACTTTGCCCCGACGCTCTTGCAGATGCTGGGCCTGCCCAAGCCTGCGGAGATGACCGGCGAAAGCCTCATCGTCGGCTAACGCGTTTCCCGCGCCGATTTCTCAGGCCGCCCCATTCCGGGCGGCCTTTTTATTTCCCGGCGCCGGCGCAAGTTTCTGTTTGCTCCGCTCTGGGGGGGCCGGCTTCATGGCGATTCCTATTTTCCCTATGACGAAGCGCACCCATCATTGTGCTCAGCTCACCCGGCAAAACCTTGGCGCGACCGTCGCGCTCGTGGGTTGGGTGGATTCGGTCCGCGACCACGGCGGCATCATCTTCATCGATCTGCGCGACCGCGAAGGCATCACGCAGGTGAAGTTCGACCCGCAGGACAATGCCGCACTCGGCGCGCAGGCCGCCGGCCTCAAGCCGGAGTCCGTCATCGGAGTCCAAGGTGTGGTCGTCGCCCGTCCGGAGGGCACCACCAACGCCAACATCCCGACCGGCGAGATCGAGATCAACTCGACCGCCCTCGAAGTGTTTAACATTTCCGACACGCCGCCGTTCCCGCTCGACGACGCCGGCGGCGACAAGGTCAACGAAGACCTCCGCCTGACCTACCGCTACCTCGATCTGCGCCGCCCGAAGATGCGCAAAAATCTCATGGTGCGTCACCGCGCCACGAAGGCTGTGCGCGATTATTTTGACGATCAGGGCTTCATCGAGGTGGAGACACCGGCGCTCTTCAAGAGCACCCCGGAAGGCGCGCGCGAGTACCTCGTGCCGTCGCGCATCCACCCGGGCGAGTTCTACGCGCTCTCGCAGTCGCCGCAGCAGTTCAAACAGATCCTCATGGTCGCCGGCGTCGAGCGGTACTTCCAAATCGCGCGCTGCTTCCGCGACGAAGACCTGCGCGCGGACCGCCAGATGGAGTTCACCCAGATCGACGTCGAGGCCTCGTTCATCGATCGCGAAGACATCTACAATATCTTCGAAGGGATGCTGAAGAAGGTCTGGAAATCGGTGCTCGGCGTCGAGCTCACCACGCCGTTCCTGCGCATGCCGTTCGTCGATGCGATGAACCGCTTTGGCGTGGACAAGCCCGACATGCGTTTCGCCATGGAGCTCTCCGATTTCTCGGAAGACTTCAAAAACTCCGGCTTCAAGGTTTTCCAATCCACGATCGCCAACGGCGGCGTCGTGAAGGCGTTCAACGCGAAGGGCCTCGCCGACCTCACGCAGGGCGAGCTCAAGGGCCTCGAAGACATCGCCAAGATGCTCGGCGCAAAGGGCCTCGCGTTTATCAAAATCGAGAACGGCGAGTGGAAATCGCCGATCACCAAGTTCCTCAGCGAAGCCGAAAAGGCCGCGCTGCAACAGCGCCTCGCGCTGGCCGACGGCGACGTGGTGTTCTTCGCCGCAGCCGGTTGGGAAAAAGCCTGCGCGATCCTGGGCCGCATCCGCCTCGAAGCGGCGGCGCTGCTCCAGAAACGCGGCAAACTCACGATCCGCCCCGACGACTGGAAATTCCTCTGGGTGGTCGATTTCCCGCTGATGACTTTCGACGAGGAGCAAAAGCGCTTCCTCGCCACGCACCATCCGTTCACCTCGCCGGTGCCGGAGGACATCCCGCTGCTCGACACCGCGCCCGAGAAGGTGCGCGGCCAGCACTACGATCTCGTGCTAAACGGCATGGAGCTCGGCGGCGGTTCGATCCGCATCCACCAGCCCGCGCTGCAGGAGAAGGTCTTCAAGGACGTGCTCAAGATTCCGCAGGATGTCGTCGAGAGTCGCTTCGGCTACATGCTCCGCGCATTCAAGTTTGGCGCGCCTCCGCACGGTGGCATCGCCTTCGGCCTCGACCGCATGGTGGCGCTGCTTTGCGGCACCACGAGCATCCGCGACGTGATTGCGTTCCCCAAGACGCAGAAGGCGCAGTGCCTCATGACGCAGAGCCCGACGCCGGTCACTCCGAAGCAGCTTCGCGATCTGCACATCCAGACCGTGATTCCGGTGACGGAGACGAAACCGGAAACCAAGTAACACGTTCTCACTCTCGGCGCGCACCTTCCCGGTGCGCGCTTTTTTGTGCCCCGCGTCGGCGTCGCGAGTGAGGGCAACTTAGCGCGGCAATCGGAGCCGGGCGCGGCAGCCGGAGTGGGGCGCTTCGCGGTTTTCGAGCGAGAGCGTGCCGCCATGGTTTTCGGCGATCTGGCGGCAGAGCACCAGGCCGATGCCCGAGCCCTGCGGCTTAGTGGTGAAGAACGGGACGAAGAGATTTTGGAAACTGGCGATGCCTGGGCCGTCGTCCTCGACCGTGATTTCGAGCATGCCGCCATTGAAGTGCCAGGCCAGGCGGACGCCCGCTTCGGTGTGGCCGGCGGCGCGTTGTTCGAGGGCGGCATCGACGGCGTTTTTCAGCAGGTTGATCAACACCTGCTCGACCTGCGCGGCGTCGATTTGCACGACGACGTCCGGGCCGCCTTCGTTGATGATCGGAATGCGGGATTCGAGGCCGAGGAGGCGGCGGACCAGCGGCGCGATCTCCATGGCGGAGAGTGTGGGCTGCGGGAGCTTGGCGAGGCGTGAGTACGCCTGGATGAAACGCGTGAGGCTGTCGGCGCGTTTTTCGATGATTTCGAGGCCGCCGCGCAGATCGTCGAGGAGGTCGGGCGCGGTGGGCGTCTGGCGCACGAGTTGGCCGAGGCTGCCGGCGATCGATTTGATGGGGGCGAGGGAGTTGTTGAGCTCGTGGCCGAGCACGCGCACGAGGCGCTGCCAGGCTTGGAGCTCTTCTTCGCGGAGGGCCTGGCTGAGGTCGGAGACGACGACGAGGGTGTGCGGCAGTCCGCCTTCGCGAAAGGTGGTACGGCGCATGCCCCAGCGGCTGGAGGCGTGCCCGGGCAGGCCGGTGGTGAGCAGGCGCGAGGGCTCGCCTTCGAGCAGTTCGCCGAGGCGGAGTTCGGTGGCGGTTTTACCGAGAAGGCGTTCGGCGGGTTGTTCGAGCAGGCGTTGCGCAGCGCGGTTGGCTAGTCGGAGCGTCTTGCTCCCGTCGAAGGCAAAGATGGCGACGTCGATCTCGGCCATGACGGTGCTGAGGAGCGCGGTGGCTTCGATGGCGCTGAGGCGTTGCTCGCGGAGGATGGTTCCGAGCTGGTTGATCTCGGCGTGGAGCGTTTCGAGTGGGTCTTCGCTGTCGAGCCGTGCGTGGGCGCGGATCGAAAAGTCGCCTTCGCGCACGGCGGAGAGGAGGTTGGTGGCGGTTTGCAGCGGGCGCATGACGCGCCAGCGCACGGCACTCGCAAAGCCGAACCAGAAGCCGAAGATCAGCAGCGAGAGCGTCCAGAGGACGCGTTCGGAATAGCCGCCCTGGAAGAGCAGGATGAGCGCCACGACGACGGCCGGCAGGCCGGCGAGCAGAGCGTAGACGAAGACGAGTTGGTCGTGATGGAGTCGCCGCATGGTGCGGGAATGGGGAAACGGTCGGTGCGGGCCTATGGGAGCACCGGCGCGTGCGAAAAACGAGCGCGAATCAGAGGCCGTATTTTTCGAGTCGGCGATAGAAGGCGCTGCGGCTCAGTCCGAGGTCTTCGGCGGCCTGGCGGGCGTTGCCGTCGTGGCGCGCGAGGGTGCGTTTGATGAGGTAGGCTTCGACTTGTTCGAGGCTCATCTCGTCGAGGCTCGGCGTGGATTGGGTGGCGTTGAGGCCGAGATCGGCGGCGCGGATCACCTTGGCGGGGGCCATGAGCACGCCTCGCTCGATGGCGTGGTCGAGCTCGCGGACATTGCCGGGCCACGCGTAGCGGAGCATGGCGTCGAGGGCGGCTTCTTCAAAGCCGGTGACGGGTTTGCGGTAGCGGGCGAGGTGGCGCTTGAGAAAATGTTGGGCGAGGAGCGGGATGTCTTCGCGGCGTTCGCGCAGGGGCGGCAGGTGGATGTGGATCGTGTTAAGCCGGAAGAGCAGATCCTGACGGAAGCGGCCGGCGGCGACTTCGGCGGAGAGGTCGGCGTTGGTCGCGGAGATGAGGCGGACGTTGACGTGATGTGTCTTCGAGGAGCCGACGCGCTCGAACTCGCCGCGCTCAAGGGTGCGCAGCATCTTGGCCTGCTGGGAGAGTGGGATGTTGCCGATTTCGTCGAGGAAGAGGGTGCCCTGGTCGGCGAGCTCGAAGCGGCCGGCGCGGTCGGTCTTGGCGTCAGTGAAGGCGCCGCGGACGTGGCCGAAGAGTTCGCTCTCGAAAACGCCTTCGGGCAGGCCGCCCATGTTGACCGAGATGAGTGGGCGCGAGGCGCGGTTAGAGACGGCGTGGAGCGCCTGGGCGACGATGCCTTTGCCGCTGCCGTTTTCGCCGGTGATGAGGACATTGGCATCGGCCGGGCCGACGCGTGCGATGACCTCCAGGACGGGGCGCATCGAGGGGGCTTGCGCGATGAGGACTGGGCCTTCCTTGCCGCGGAGCAGTTGGTTTTCCTCTTCGAGGCGGCGATAGGCGCGGAGTGCGCTGCCGAGCTCGATCTGCGTTCTGACGATGGTGAGCAGGCGCTGGTTGTCCCACGGCTTGGGGATAAAATCTTTGGCGCCGCGGCGCATGGCTTCGACGGCGAGATCGATCGTGGCCCAGGCGGTCATGACGACGACGGGGAGGGTGGCGTCGAGCGTCTGGATTTTATCGAGCAGGGAGAGTCCTTCTTCGCCCGAGGTGGTGTCGCGGGCATAGTTGAGATCCATCAGGAGCAGGGCGAAGTCGGAGGACTCGATGGCCTTGATCGCGGCCGCGGGAGATTTGACGGTCTCGATTTGGTAACCCTCGACTTTGAGGAGGAGCCGGAGGGCTTCGAGGACGTCACTCTGATCGTCTGCGATGAGGATGCGGTGGGGCATGTTGGATGGGCGGAGACTAAGCCGTTTGGGCGCGAGTTGACCAGATGCGAGTCGGTGCGCGCCGGCAATGGGAGAATGTGAGGCGCGCCAAGTGCGGGGGAATGCGCGCGCGTTGGTGCGGGGCAGGGATGGTCCCGGCGCCGCTCAGTGTGTTTTGTGGCGCGTCGGGCGGTGCGATTGGGCGGCCAGCATCGCAAGTCCGGCGATTGCGTAGTAGGCCATGAACATGTCAGGGCGGATCAGCGAGCCGAGGTAGGGCGTGCCGATTGCGAGCATGGGAATGGTGAGGGCCAGACCGAATAGCGTATGGGATTTGGAGAGCGTGGTCATGGTTTCTCATTCGCACAGACTATGCCAAATGTTTGTGTTTTTAATATATTGTTTTTATGTAAATAGTTATGATTCAATCTTCTGTTTTGGGTGAGTATCGCGGGGGCTGCCGGGCTCCATGGTTGGGACGCTCGATTCCCAATTCCGGGACGGGCCTTGAGAAACGTGCGAAAAAGGCTTGGGTTGCCATCCACTCCGACTCGGCAAAGATTGCCCAGCCCGCCCATTCCGGGCATCCTTCGGATTTGCTGATTTTATAAAAAATAACACAAATTGCTATTTATTAATAGGCAATGCTTCGTGTGTGTTCTGAGGCATGCCATTAGCATAAGATAAACGCATCAATGCAAAGCCCCTATCCTCAATCCTCTTTTGCCCGCACTCATGAAAGTCAGCCCTGAAACTCTCACTGCCGATAACGCCTCGGGGAATCTTCTCCGTCTGCCGGAAGGGCTCATCGGGTTTCCCGAGCACAAGTCCTTCGATTTGTTGTTCCAGCCCGACCAATTGCCGTTCCGCTGGCTCCGATTGTATGGCCCCGATACGGTGCAATTTGTCGTGATCGAGCCCAATGGCGTCGTCCCCGATTATGAGCCCGAACTTTTCGATGAGGATGCGGCCTTTCTGGGCATTTCGGATCCCGCCGATGCACTTGTGCTGAATATTGTGACGGTGAAAAATACCGAGCCGGTCACGGCCACGGTGAATCTCATCGGCCCGATCATCATCAACCGCCGCACCGGGCTTGCCAAACAAGTCGTGCTTGCAAACCATTCCCGCTACGACGCACGCTACCCACTCGTCGTCGCTGAGTCCACCAACGCCTAACCCCCCATGCTCGTCCTCTCTCGCAAAGCCAACGAGGCGATTGTCATTGGCGGCAATATTGAGATCCGCATCACGCGGATCGATGGCGATACGGTGAAAATCGGTATCGAGGCGCCTCGCAACATCCCGATCTTCCGCAAGGAAGTCCTCTCGGACATCGCGGCGTCGAATCAATCTGCCGTCATGAAACCGGCGGCCACGGCCCCTGCGCTTCCCAAGCTCAGCCTGCCGAAGGTCTCACCCCAGCCGGTGCCCACGCCCGCTAACAATCAACCGTCCAACCCATGAGCGTGATCAATACCAACAGCCAGGCCCTGGCCGCGGCTCGCAACCTGACCGAAAATCAGGAGATCCTTGGCCGGTCGCTCAACCGTCTCAGCTCGGGCTCGAAGATTGTGAAGCCCTCGGATGACTCGGCCGGCTTGGCCGTCTCCGAAAAGCTTTCCGCCCAGGATCGACGCGCTACCGCTGCCGCGACCAATGTGCAGAACGCAATCTCCCTCGTGCAGACCAGCGATGGTTTCATGAGCGGGATGTCAGAGATTCTCACCCGCATGTCGGAGCTCGCCATCATGGCTTCCGACAACACCAAGAACTCGGACGACCTCGCCCTTTATCAAAAGGAGTTCGAGGGCCTGCAGCAGCAGTTGCGCGACACCATCGGCGGTACCACGGCTGAAATCGGAGGCACTGCCGATGTCAGCTCGCCTATTGGCTCGTACAATGGCGTCGAGCTCTTCGGCCCCAATCCTACGGGGACGACCATCCGCATCGGCGATACCGTCACCCAGACGATGACGATCCCCGGCTCCAATCTACGCCAAGGCGCGATGCTCAGCCTCATCCAGCAGGACGCAACCGGCGCGTTTACCACCTCTGTCCAGAGCAGCGGATTGGTCGCGACGGTCACCTCGGGCTTGCAGGAAGTGGCGGAGAATCGTGCGGCGATCGGAGGTGCCCAGTCGCGCCTTGAGCTTGCGGCGAGCACCCTGCAAATCGAGCACGAGAACCTCACCTCGGCGATCTCCCGCATCCGCGATGTCGATGTCGCAGAGGAGACGACTCATCTCGCCCAGTACAATATCCTCGTCGAGGCCGGGACGGCGATGCTCTCGCAGGCCAACCAATCTCCGCGCACGGTCCTGAACTTGCTCCAGTCGAGTTGAGCCCTTTCCGATTTCTGCTCGAAAGCCGCCCGCGCTTCGTCGTCTGGCGGCTTTCGTATTATTACCCAGGATGGGGGGACGATGAAGTAAGCGGCTAATGGCGAGCGGAAAAGCGACTCATCTAAATTCGCGAGTTTATGGTGCACGAACAGAATTTGTGCTTAAGCGAGATGCGCTTGCGACGATTGCTACCGACAAGCGTTCTTAATGCATTCCCCCATGAAACAGTTCTCACGGTATCTCCTCGTAGGCGCATTGTTGGCCGCAGTTCCCCTGTTCGCACAGGATGCGGATGGGATCTATACGAAGGTCGATGAGAAGCCCACTCCGATAAAGACTGCGGCTCCTCGCTACCCCTCCACTCTGAAGCGGGATGGGATTTCCGGTCTGGCTGCCGTCCGGGTCGTCATCGACGAGAAGGGCAAAGTCATCAGTGCCACCATTGTCAAAAGCACCCATCCCGACTTCGAGCGCCCCGCATTGGATGCGATCGAGCGCTGGACGTTCAACCCGGCGAAGGTCGGCGGTAATCCGGTGAAAATGCGCATCACGATTCCCTTCCGCTTCAACGCCGAAGAGTAGTGGTTTTGCCCGGATTTTGCCGCGTGCTTTCTCGTGTAGAATCCCCCGCTCGATGGGTGAAAATACAACGTGACATTCGGGCCCTTCGTGCGTCACTCAACTTACCCCCACTCATCCCCAACACGCATCTCTATTTCCACTCCATGAGACTTCCCGCACTGACGATCGGCCGTAAAATTGCTTTTGGTTTCGCCGCAGTTCTCTTCATTTTCTGTCTCGTCGCGGTTGTCGCGCGCATCGCCCTGTCGAGCGCCGGCGCAGAGCTCGTGCGCTACTCCTCGACGACGGCGGAGACGAACCTCGCTGCCCAGCTGGAGGCCTCGATGCTCGCCCTCCGGATGGACGTCAGCGACTACCTGGTGACGGGCAGCACCACCGCGCGTACCGCGTTCGATAACGAGCAGAAGAAACTCCTCGCGACCTTTGAGCAGGCCGGCCAGATCACGACTGATTCCGCCCGCCAGGCCGACCTTGCCGATGCCCGCAAGCTCCTCGGCGATTATGACAAGGCGTTTCGCCGGATCATCACCTTGCACGACGACTCCCAGAAAGAGGTCGCCGAATTGCTTGAGCCGAGCGGCGCCAAGATGGCCGAAGCGCTCAAGAACGTGCTTGTTTCCGCCAGGCAGAGTGGCGACATGAGCGCCTCGTTCAAAACCTCCTCCGCCCTCCAAAACCTCTACGAGGGGTTCACCTACGTAAACAGCTTCCAGCTCACGCAGGATCCGGCCCTGGCGGCCAATGCCCGTGAGTCGTTTTTGGCGATGCAAAAGCAGGTCGCGACCATTGCTCAGGAACTCAAGGACGCCGCCGAGCTCGATGAGAGCCTTGCCGATCCGGAAAAAGCCAAGCTTCTGGCCGGCATCCTTTCGCACGTGACGGTGTACCTCGGTTCCTTTGACCGCATCGTGGATTTCTCCTCCCAGCGCAGGGATGTCGTCGCCCAGCTCGAGAAACTCGCGCCGCAGTTTGCCAAAAAAGTCGCCAATGTGCGCACCTCCGTCAGCGAGCTGCAGGCCAATATCGACCGCCAGGCACAGGCATCACAGAAGCGCGACGAGGCTCTCGTACTTGGGCTGGTGCTCGGTGGCCTTGTCCTCGGCATTTTCCTCGCCGTCATCATCGGCCGCAACGTCACCCGCCCCATCCTCCGCATTTCCGAGAGCCTCCGTTCAGACGTCGATTTGACGACCACTGCGGCCGGCCAGGTCACGTCCGCCAGCCGCTCGCTCGCGGAAGGCTCCTCCGCACAGGCGGCCGCACTTGAGGAGTCCAGCGCCTCCCTCGAAGAAATGGCCGGCATGACCCGCCGCAATGCCGAGAATGCCGACACCGCCAAGACGCTCGCCAATCAGGCGCGCGCCGCCGCCGATTCCGGCTCCAACGACATGCGCGAAATGCAGGTCGCCATGCAGGCGATCCAGTCTTCCAGCAACGAGATTTCCAAGATCATCAAGACGATCGACGAAATCGCCTTCCAGACGAACATCCTCGCCCTCAACGCCGCCGTCGAGGCCGCCCGCGCCGGCGAAGCCGGTGCGGGGTTTGCCGTCGTCGCCGACGAGGTCCGCGCGCTCGCGCAGCGCAGCGTGCAAGCCGCCCGCGAAACCGCGCAGAAAATTTCGGATGCTGCCTCTCGCAGCGAACAAGGAGCGCGCATCAGTGAAAAGGTGGCCAAGGGCCTCGATGAGATCACTGGCAAGGTTCGCAAGGTCGATGAGCTCATCGCCGAAATCGCGATGGCGTCCAAAGAACAAAGCGAGGGTATCGGACAGGTCACCCGCGCCGTCGGTGAGATGGACCGCGTCACCCAGGCCAATGCCGCGACCGCCGAGGAAACTTCCAGCGCGGCTACAGAGCTCAACACTCAGACCGAGCGTTTGCGCGCCGTGATCGCCGACCTCACCGCCATGGTGAAGGGCGCCGGCGGGCAGGCGGAGTCCGAGGAGTCGCAGGAAACTTCAGCCGAGCCTGAAACGCCGCATGAGGCCGAGGCTCCCAAGGCCCAGTCCAAGCAGGCTGCCGAGCCTCGTGAGCGCGCCACCACGGCAGCGCCTCGTGCCAAAGCAACGGCTTCTGCCCGTGCGACGTCGTCCGCGGCCTCCACCGGCCAGTCCTCCTCGCGCAAAGACAGTAAGGCGGACACCGCTGATAATTTCTGGAAATAAGCTCGGTTTCTTTCAAAAGCGGTCGCCTCGCGCGGCCGCTTTTTTTGTGCCCGGAAAAGATTGTCCGCGTGGACAGGGCTTGCTGCTTTGAAAACACGATGAACTTACTCCGCCCTTCCTCCCTGTTGCTGGGACTCGTCGTTGTTTTCTCTTCCCTGGCGCCGCTGCCAGCCGCACAGGCCGCTGTCGCGCCTCAGTCTGAATCGAGTGGCTTTTCGCAGACGCGCCTCGCCGGACTTGACCGCCTCTTCGAGGATTATGTCGCGCGCGGGCAGATCGCGGGCGCCGTTGTCCATATCCGCCGGGATG
>ERZ795058.387-NODE-387-length-69549-cov-24.122111_pt1 | contig 69549 bp, 49 predicted proteins | sample MGYA00375142_ERZ795058 | MGnify/ENA primary metagenome ERZ795058 (study PRJEB30187, sample SAMN05720210) | activated sludge metagenome | isolation source: anaerobic digester from wastewater treatment plant | place: Japan | collected 2015-04-20 ... | reverse complement strand
CAAGCCGGGAGGCCATCAAATCGACGTCATGGACAGATAGTAGCACGCTTGAGCTCTTTGGGCAAGAACCCTAGCGGTACCGCCATCCTCCGCTTTCAAGAAGGATTCTCAGCTCCTTCGCCTTCTCCTCGCTGAACTGGGCTCCCCGTTGGGTGACAATCTCGCCGGCAAGAATCGAGGCGATCATTCCCGAGGCTTCGATGTCCATCCCCTTGGTCCGGGCATAGAGGAACCCCGCCGCATAGACGTCGCCCGCTCCGGTGGTGTCGACCGGGTTGGGGGTTCCCTTAGGTGGAATCTTTATGATCGTTCCCTCGTGAGCGATGAACGAACCCTTGTTTCCGTCTTTTACGATCGCGATTCTGCAGAGTTTGCCCATCGAGCGGCAGCATTCGTAGGGGTCGTAGTTGTCAAAGAGGATTCGGGCTTCTTCCCGGTTCGCAAAGACGATGTCGCACGATTCTTTGATCAAGTGAAGGAATGCTTTGTGGTAACGCCCGACGGCGAAGGGATCCGCCACGTCGAAGGAGACGATGGTGTGGTGCTCTTTGGCGATCATAAGAGCCCGTTCGATCGCCCTTCGCTGGGATGCCGTATCCCACATATAGCCGGTGAAGTGGAAGATCTCGGCGTTTTTTACCGACTCTTCGGAGACGTCGGCCGCTTCATACAGGCGATTCGCCCCCAGAAAGGTGTTCATGCTCCGTTCACTGTCTTCGCTGATGAGAATGATCGTGGAACCGGTCTTCTGCTTGTCGGTGCAAACGAGTTCGTCCCGAACCCCCAAGGAGGCAAGGCGCTCCCGATAGATCGTCGCATAGGGGTCGTTGCCCAGCTTCCCCGCCAACGTTGTTTCCACTCCCAGAGATGCGAGGGCGATGATCGTGTTCGGACACGATCCGCCGCAGGAGTAGGAGACATTCCGATCCTCGACCATCTGCAGCAGCTCTTCCCGGCGCTCTTCGTCGATCAGAGCCATCGTACCCTTATGAATCCCGAGCCGGGCGATATCTTCGTCGCTCGCGTTGATGATGATATCGATGAGGGGATTGCCAATTCCGTAGACCATTACCGTCTCCTCTGTCCGCGCTCATTCTAACACCATAAAGCAGCCTCGTACAACGCTTGATTGGAGGGCGGGACGGAAGTACGATAGAGATATGAGCGAATATCGGATCATCGGCGGAAACGCGGCAAGCGGCGAGGTGCTGATCAGTGGCAACAAGAACGCCGCCCTTCCTTGCCTTGCGGCGACTTTGCTCACCGACGATCCGATCCGTCTCTCCAACGTTCCCGAAATTGAAGATGTAAAGGTGATGATCGCCCTGCTGGAAAGCCTGGGTTCTTCCGTTGTCCGCGAAGGCAAAGGGGTGTATACGATCCAATCCGGAAGCGGCGGGGCGAGCCTGCCAAAAGATCTGGTCCAAGCGGTCCGCGGTTCGATCCTCCTGCTCGGGCCGCTACTCGCTCGGAACGGCGAAGTGACGATTCCTCCCCCCGGAGGGGATGTGATCGGCTTAAGAAGATTGGACACCCACTTTATCGGGTTGTCCGCATTGGGAGCAAGCGCCAAGCTCAATGAAGACGGCTCGCTTCATTTCAAGATTACCGGGAGAGGCCTGATCGGGAATGATATCTTCCTTGATGAAGCTTCGGTGACCGCCACCGAGAACGTGATCATGGCCGCTTCCCTCGCCGAAGGAGAAACGACGGTCTTCAATGCGGCGTGCGAGCCGCATGTCCAGGATCTTTGCCATCTTTTAGTGCGGATGGGCTCCTCGATCGAGGGGATCGGTTCAAACCGCCTGATCATCACCGGATCGAAGAAGCTCACTGGAGCTTCCTATACGCTCGGCTTCGACTACATGGAAGCGGGCTCGTTCATCGGCCTGGCCGCCGCCACCGGGGGCGAAGTGCTGATCAAGGGGATCGATCATCGGCATTTGAGGATTCTCCATCTGGGTTTTGAGCGGATCGGCATCGCTTGGGAACATGACGGACCCTCTTCGATTCTCGTCCCCAAAAAGCAACGAAAAGTTCTTGTCAAAGAGGTGGGAGGGCAGACCACCAAGATCGACAGCGCTCCGTGGCCGGGATTTCCGGCGGATCTGCTGAGCATCCTCACCGTTGCAGCGACCCAATCCCGCGGTTCGATTCTCATCCACGAGAAAATGTTCGAGTCGCGGATGTACTTCATCGACTGGCTGATCCGGATGGGTGCGGACATCATCCTCTGCGATCCTCACCGGGCGGTGGTTCAGGGGCCGAGCGTTCTGATCGGATCGGTCTTGAGCAGTCCCGATGTCCGGGCGGGGATGGCCCTCGTCATCGCAGCGGCCGCCGCCCGGGGGGAGTCGGTCATTCAAAATATCTACCAGATCGAGCGGGGATATGAGAATCTGAGTGAAAAGCTGACCTCGTTGGGAATCGACATGGTTCGAAGCGGTTAGACGTTTTTTTTGTGCACAAGTTATCCACAAGGATACTAAACACCCTATAACCCCCAAGAAACAGATAAGAAAAACAAAAGGGGCGCCGTCTAAAAATACAGAGATAAGCTATCTGTTAAGTTTTTATATTAAATAAAAATAAACTCTTGTTTAGTGGTTTGTTTTACTCTAAAACCGATATAAGTTTTATGTGGTTTTTAGTAGGTTGGACACAACTTAACGGAACTCCCTCTACCCAGCGTATCCACAAGTTGTCCACAGGCTGTACAGAAGAGAAAAACATCATGTAATTACCTTGATAGCGAGAGTTAGAGGTGACTTTCCCGCTGGATCCCGCCGTCTTGTTCATCTGATAACATGTGGATAGCTTGTCCCTACTGCTCTTCTTCGGCAAACTCCTGTTCATCGATCTCGATCCAGCGATTGTTTTTTGCATGAAGCGATGCCCGCCTCAGGACTGAAAAAAGCTGGCGGACATTTCCCGGCCAGTGGTAGCTTTGAAGCAGCTTGATCGATGTGTCGGTTACCGGGCGTCGTTCGGAGAGGGTCGAATAAAAATGCCGGATGAGCAGGGGGATGTCTTCCTTGTGCTCCCTTAGCGGCGGCATATGGATCTGGGCATCAGTGATCCGGTAGAAGAAATCTTTGCGCATCTGTCCTTCGGCGACCAGCCTTAAGAGCTTTTCATTGCTGGCGGTGACGAGTCTGAAATCGCTTGAGCGGAGCTTCGTATCGCCGAGGCGCCGATATTCCCCGTTCTCCAGCAAACGAAGCATATGGGCTTGGAAGATGAGCGGCAGATTCTCCACCTCATCCAGAAAGAGGGTGGAGTTGTTTGCCTGGCATAGGAGGCCGATGAGTTCGTTGGTCGCGTCGGTGAACGCTCCTTTGGCATGTCCGAAGAACACCGATTTGCCGACAGCGTCATTGAGCAGCGAGCAGTTGATGGCGATGATGTGCCGCTGGGGAAAACGACGGCGGTGAAGATACTCGGCGGCGAGCTCTTTTCCCGTCCCGGTTTCGCCGTAGATGTGCACCGGGCAATCTTTCGTCGCATAGAACTCAAGCAGGCTTCTCAGCTCGACCATCAGCTTGCTTTCACCGACAAGACCGCTGGACCAGACGGGAGATGATTCTTTGACGAGTTCCGTCTTTCCGATTCGGCAGATCTCTTGGAACACCTCCTCCCAGTTGACGGTTCGTTTGTGCATCAACCGGATCTTCAGATCATAGGGGTTGCGGAAGTTTTGAACCGGCTCATCCCGGGTGAAGATGATAATCGGGGCGGAGCATCGGCTTTCACCGAGGTGGCGGAGAATTTGGCCGGCGGTAATCTTCGGCTCTTTGGTGTCGATGATGATCATGTCGGGAGTCTCGGATTCAAGGGCTTCAAAGAGCGCAGCCGGCAGGTTGAAGAGCTGAAGATATGGTTGGGTAAACTGTAGCTTAAACCGCTCCTTGGTTCTCCAGTCCAAGGAGAGTACGAATAGAGACATACGTATACTCCTATCTTGTTTTAAGGGTGTAAAGGAGAGGCAAAGGAGTAGAACGCAACCCTACCATAGTCTTACCAAAGACATTCAACGGCTATCTACTATCATTTTGAGAGGTTTTTAGCGGTGAAGAAGCTCTTGGAGGCTGCCGAGCGCGTAGATCGCCGCGGTTTCGCTGCGAAGAATGTTGCTTTTCAGGAAGACAGGGAGAAACCCCGCCTTCTCCAAAAAGACGCACTCCTTCTCGCTGAACCCTCCCTCGGGACCGATCAGGACACCGATCGGGGCGTTCGGATCGAACGTTTTGGCGTATGTCGAGAGGTCTTTGCTTTGGGAGCGGGAGGACTGGTGAAGGAAGAGGAGGGGGCCTCTGCCGGCCCACCACTCGGCAAGCTCCCGAAGATCGAGCACCCGGTCAAGCAATGTGGTGGGAACTCTCGACCCGCTCTGCTGAAGCGCTTCGGTGATTTGAGCCTCGAGCCGGGAGAACCGGGCCCGGGTATTCTTCTTATCCAGCCGGACGGTGCAATATTCGCTGGAGACGAGGACGATCTCGCCGACGCCGAGCTCGGTGGCCTGGCGAACGACCTGCTCCTCCTTCCTGCCTTTGAGCAGGCAGAGCAGGAGAACCAGCGGAGTAAAGGGCTCCTCGTAGGAGGGCAGGGCGTCGGTGGAGGCCGATGTGTCTCCGGCGACGGTGAGCCTGATCGTGCAGGAGGCGGATGCGGAAGCGGTGATGACGCCTTGGTAACGCACCCCGTTGCAATCTTGGGCGAGAAGGCGTGAGCCGGCCTTGAGGCGCAGCACATTCGTTAGATAATGCGCTTCCTTGCCCTTCAGGGCTATCTCCTCCTCTCCGTCATAGGTAGAGGGGAGGCGGTAGACTCTCATCGCCGGGCTCGAATCACGTCAATCGCCGCCTGCAATTGAGGATCGAAGGCGGGATCGGCCAGCTTGCGTTCGTCATAGGGAATCTTCGCCTGATACTCGTTGCGGAGAAGAATCGCTAGGACTTCATCACGGATTCCCCGCTCCCGGTTGGCGTTCACGAAGGCAGCGATATTCGCATCACTCGGTTCGGGATGGGCGGCGATGAAGGATGAGACGACTTTTTCTTCCATGAGCTCGGCAAAGGGCTCGAGCTCCTCCTCCGACATCACCAGGCTTTCCACGAACACATCCGGCTCGATTCCTATCTTGTGGATGTTTTCCCCGTTGGGGGTGTAGTAATGAGCGGTGGTAATCTGAGCGAATCCCTCGCCGAATCTGAAGACATCCTGAACGATTCCTTTTCCGAACGTCTTTTCGCCTACCAGCGTTGCCCGATTGTTGTCCCGCATCGCCGCTGCGAAGATTTCCGCCGATGAGGCGGAACCGCCGTTGGTGAGGACGACGATCGGAATCTCCTCGCTGACCTCCGCTTTGTTCGAGGAGAGGTAGCGTTGGTCGCGGCTTGAACCGCGCTTGCCTTGAATCGTCACGATCGTCTTGCCCGCATCAAGGAAGATGTTCGCCGCCTGCATCGCCCCGTCAACCGCCCCTCCGGAGTTGTTCCGTTCATCGATGATGATCCCTTTGATTTCATTGAGATCATATTTGCGGACGTGCTCAAGCAGCTGTTTTCCGGTTTGAGGACTGAATTCGGAGATTTGGATATAGAGAAGGTCTTGCTCCAGAAGCATCGAGTCAACGGTGGGAGCCGTGATGAGCTCCCGGCGGAGCGTCAAATCGAACGAGGTTCCCATCCGATAGACGGTGATCGTTACGCTCGTATTGGGCTCGCCTCGGAGCTTGCGCGATGATTCAAGGCTGGTGAGGGCATCGACCGGCTCGCCGTCGATGTGGCTGATCAGATCGCCGGCCCGCAAGCCCACCCGCTGAGCGGGGGAGCCGGGAAATGGGGAGACGATCGTGATCATGTATGTCTCGGGATCGTCCGGATCGATCGAGTCGGGGTTGGGCTTGGAGAGGTACGTCCCGATTCCTCCGTATATTCCGCTGGTTCCCTCTTCATACTCCTTCGCATCGGAGGGTTTGACGTAGAAGGAGTAGGGATCGTCAAGGGAAGCGACGAGCGCCGTGGCGAGATCGGTGAAGACCTTGTCCTTATCGACCTCTTCGATATAGATCGCATCAATGTACCGATACAGGCGCTCAAGAGCGGAGATGTCAGTGGAAATCTTATCCTGAGCGAATCGACCCGAGGTCAGACCGGTAATGAGCGGCTCGGGATCCCCCCCTGCAAAAACCGGGGCAAGGGTGAGCGCAATAAGAATAAACACAAATATGTGGAAAGCTCTGAATTTTTTCATACAGCAAGTATACTGCAACGAGTCGTCATCGACTAGGTTTCCCGGTATTGACCGGGGCCATTTAGCTTACTACACTTGCCGCATGGCAATGTACATCTCCTTCCCAAGCTGGATTAAACCGGAAATTTTCTCATTCCTGCCGATTCGATGGTATGGGCTGATGTACATCCTCGCCTTTGCGACGGCATATCTTTTCATCGTGATCCAAGCGAAGAACGGCGAGATCGCCCTGACTAGGGAGGATGCCCTCGATCTGGTGATGTGGTGCGTCGTCGGCCTGATTCTGGGAGCCCGGCTGTTCTCCGTCCTGTTTTATGACGGCACGACATTTTATCTGACCCATCCACACCTCATCTTCTGGCCGTTCCGCAACGGGAAGTTCGTCGGTCTGCCGGGAATGAGCTATCATGGCGGGCTTTTCGGGGCTGCAGCGGGAGGATGGCTGTACTCCAAAAAAAAGCGGATACCGTTTTTGGAGATCGCCGACACGGTCGTCTACAGCGTTCCGCTGGGCTACACCTTCGGAAGGCTGGGGAACTTCATCAACGGCGAACTGTTCGGGCGGGTCTCGACGAAACCGTGGGCGATGGTTTTTCCCGACGCCCCATCCTTCTCCACAAACTACGAGTGGGTGCGAAGGATCGCCGATGAGCTGAAGATCCCCTATGAGCTCGGTCAGTACATCAACCTTCCCCGACATCCCAGCCAGCTGTATGAGGCGCTCTTCGAGGGAGTCCTCCTCTTTTTCTTCCTCTGGTTCGTCATCAGGCCGAAGCGAAGGGAGAAGCCCGCCGGAACGGGATTGGCGTGGTATCTGATCGGCTACGGAACGGTGCGCTTCGTCATCGAATATTTCCGCTCGCCGGATGAACACCTCGGGTACATCATCGCCTGGGGGCGCGGTTCCGATACGATCGCCCTTTTTCAATCCGTCTTCAACATATCGATGGGGCAGATCTTCTGTCTGATCATGATCGTCCTCGGAGTGGCGATCCGCCTCATCACCCACTATAGGAGCACCAAACAGTGAATATCATCAATGCACGGGTCGAAAGCCTTCGGAGGGCGATGGCCGATGCCGGACTTGATGGCTGGATCATCAACGGAACCGATCCCCATCAAAGCGAATACGTCCCCGAACGATATCGAAGCAGGGCGTTCATCAGCGGGTTCACCGGCAGTGCCGGATTGGCCCTGATCACCAAGGAAAAAGCGCTTCTTTGGGTGGATTCGAGATACTTTCTTCAAGCGGCGGATCAGATTGCCGGCATGGTCTTCGAGATGATGAAGATCGACACCCCCTCCCATCCCGATCCGTACACCTATCTGAAGATGAACCTCCCCAAGGGATCGGTCATCGGGATCGACGAGGCGACGATCCCCGTCAGCGAACGGAGGCGGATCGAAGGAGTTTTTCAGAACACCCTCGTCCTCAAACCGATGAAGGATATCCTTGATGCCGTCTGGACCGATCGCCCGGCGCTGCCGGAGCATGAGGTCGTCGAGGTTCCCGTCAACTATGCCGGCTCAAGCATGCAGGAGAAGCTTAGGCAGGTTCGCTCTCTGATGATCGAGGCGGGAGCGACCCACCTGCTGCTCTCCACACTGGATGACATCGCATGGCTGACGAACCTTCGCGGGAGCGACATTCCCTACAATCCGCTCTTCATGAGCTATATGCTGATCAGCACCGAACGGGCGTGCCTGTATACCGGCGAAAAACGCTTTACGGAACAGCTCAGGGCACGATTGGAAGAAGATCTTGCGATTCGGCCGTATACCCAACTTCAGGACGATCTTCCCAACCTGTGGAAGCACGCCGTGCTCTACTACAACCCCCAAAAGACCAGCGTGATGGTCGAAAGGAGCTTCGGTCCCTACGAGAAGATCGAAGGACGGGAGTTCACCACCGACCTGAAAGCTCAAAAGAATGAGGTGGAACTGGAAGGAATGAGAAGAGCCCACCTTCTGGACGGCGTGGCACTGGTCAACTTCCTCGGTCGGCTGGACAGGGAAAACGGCTCCTATACGGAGTTGGAGCTGGCAAAGCGGCTGCTCGATGAACGATCCAGAAACGAGCACTTCCTGGGGGAATCCTTCAACGCGATCAGCGGCTTCGGAGCCCACGGGGCGATCGTTCACTATGCGGCGGATGAACAATCGAACGCCAAGGTGGAAGGAGACGGCCTGCTGGTCCTCGACACCGGAGGGACGTATGCGTTCGGCACGACGGATGTTACCCGGACGATTCTGTTCGGAAAGCCGACCGAGGAGCAGATCCGCGATTACACCCTTGTGCTCAAGGGTCATCTCGCCCTTGCTTCCGCCCGCTTCCCCGAGGGCACCAACGGGTATCAGTTGGATGTGCTTGCCCGTCAGCATCTCTGGCGGGAAGGGCTTTCCTACCTCCACGGAACCGGTCACGGTGTCGGCTTCAGGCTCAACGTCCATGAAGGACCGCAGTCGATCAGCCCCAAACCGATCGTCGCACCGCTCAAGGAGGGAATGGTCGTCAGCGACGAGCCCGGAATCTATCGAAGCGGATCGCATGGAATCCGGATTGAAAACCTGCTGGCGGTTCAAGAGGATGAAAAGACGGAGTTTGGAACCTTCTACAGCTTCGAGGTCCTCACCCTCTGCCCATTTGAGCGGGACCTGATCGACCCGGAGATGCTTACTGAAGAAGAGATCGAGATGGTTGATGCGTACCACGCATGGGTATATGACGAACTGTATGAATTGATAGACGACGAGGCGATCGAATATCTTGAATATGCGACACAGAGCTTCTTAGGAGAAGAATAAGATGGTAAAACCGTTACAAAAACTGGGAAAAATCAAGCGCAAAGGACCCGTTGTCCTGTTGATCATGGACGGGGTGGGCTTTGGCAAATACAAGGAAGGGGATGCGGTCGCCGCCGCCGTGACGCAGACCCTCGACCGCCTCTACCGGGAGAATCCCTGGACGAAGCTGAAGGCTCATGGAACGGCGGTGGGGCTCCCCAGCGACGATGACATGGGCAACAGCGAGGTCGGTCACAATGCGATGGGGTGCGGAAGAGTCTTCAGCCAGGGGGCGAAGCTGGTCGCCAACTCGATCGAAACCAAAGCGATGTATGAAGGGGATACGTGGAAGAAGCTCATCCGGAATGTCAAGGAGCACGATTCGACGCTCCACTTCATCGGACTCTTAAGCGACGGAAACGTCCACTCCCACATCGACAACCTCAAGGCGATGGTCGCCCAGGCCAAGGTCGAAGGAGTATCGAGAGTTCGGGTCCACGCCCTTCTGGACGGACGGGATGTCGGGGAGCTCTCGGCATTGGAGTACTTCCAGCCCTTTGAAGCGTTTCTGGAAGAGTTGAACGACGAAGACTTCGATGCAAGAATTGCAAGCGGCGGCGGCCGAATGGTGATCACGATGGATCGCTACAACGCCAACTGGAAGATGGTCGAGAAGGGGTGGCATACCCATGTCCTCGGCGAGGGGCGGCTCTTCGCCTCCCCGACGGAAGCGATCGAGACGCTGAGGAAGGAGACCGGAGCGATCGATCAGGACCTTCCGCCCTTCGTCATCGCCGAAGGGGGCAAGCCGGTCGGAACGATCGAGGACCATGACAGCGTGATCCTCTTCAACTTCCGCGGCGACCGGGCTCTTGAGATCACCAAGGCGTTCGAGGCGGAGGAGCTTATAGAGTTTGACCGAAAGCGGAGGCCGAACGTCGAGTATGCGGGAATGATGGAGTATGACGGGGACCTGCACGTCCCGGCCCAATACCTCGTCTCTCCCCCGGCGATCGATCGGACGTTGGCCGAGTACCTCACGAAGAGCGGAGTGCGGCAGTTCTCGATCTCCGAAACGCAGAAGTTCGGCCACGTAACCTACTTCTTCAATGGAAACCGCAGCGGCAAGTTCAGCGAAACCCTGGAGGAGTACGTGGAGATCCCCTCCGACACGGTTCCCTTTGAAGATCGCCCATGGATGAAGTGCGCCGAGATCGCCGACCGGGTGATCGAGGAGATCGAAAGCGGCAAGTGGGACTTGATCAAGCTCAACTTTCCCAATGGCGACATGGTCGGACATACGGGAGTCTATCAGGCGGTTGTCTGTTCGATGGAGGGGATGGATCTGCAGATCGGACGGATCGAAAAAGCGGTTCGAGATGCCGGAGGAGTGTTGATGATCACCGCCGATCACGGAAACGCCGATGATATGTATGAGCATACCAAGACCGGCGAAGTCGCCCGCAAAGAGGACGGCACACCGAAAGCGAAGACGAGCCACTCCCTCAACCCGGTTCCCTTCATTCTGGTCGATCCGCTCTACAAGGGTGAATATGAACCGACATTGAAGGAAGGATTGGGCATCAGCAGCGTCGCCGCCACGGTGATGAATCTCCTTGACTTCGATCCACCCGAATTCTACGACAGCTCGATCATCACGATGAAGTAAAAGATCTTTTGATACATCCTCCGATTGAAACCTGCTAAGATGGAAGCAGGAGGATCGGATGGGTATTGACGATCGATTGAAGCGCCTGAGCCGCCTTCAAGGAGGAGATCCGGGGATCTTCGCCCTGGCGGTCCATTCCTTCATCGAAGGGGAGCTGCGCCGGCGGTACGACCTTCCCTATGAAGAGGAGCCGAGCTTCAATGCGCTCAGCGACCGACTGGTCGAAGAAGTGGGCGAAAAAAGCCGGCAATTCCTGGCGAATCTCAAAGCCGCCCACAAGGCGGTGAATGAGGTCCGTCATGAGTTCAATGCTCTCGGCGTCGACCACGCGTTGATGGCGGCGGCTCATCTTTACACGTTCTGTTACTTTATCGATATCGATGAAGGGGCTCTGCAGACGCTCTATAAGATCAAACGGGAATTGGATGATACCTGGACCCGCTCGGAGAGCCGGGGCGAACTGATAACAAGCAATCAAATCCTCCAAACGGAGCTCCAAAAAATACTTGCCGAGAAGGGATCGCTCTCCGATCAGCTTTCCGAACTGAAGGAACGGGAGGAGGAACGAGAGCAGGTTGATGATCGGATCCATTCATTGGAACATCAGATTCGGAACCTTTTGAAAGACAGGGATCGAAACGAAAAAAAGATCAAAGAACTCCGGGATGAACGGCATGCGCTGCAAGTACAGCGCCGCTCTTTGGAAAAGCAGACCCGCAATCTTGAGGAGTATCTGCACGTGATGCGGACGATGACCTCCTACACCCGGACCCGCCGGGATTATGAACACCTTATCCTGCGATTATCCGCTCAGCAGGAGGAGGCGCTTCGCCGAATCGATCTGAGCAGCGATTTTTTGATCACCGGTGGCCCGGGAACGGGGAAAACCCTCGTTCTTCTCAAGGCGATCGGAAAGAAATCGGAAAAGAGCAACGTCGCCCTTCTCACCTATACGAACTCCCTTGCCAAATACGATCAATATCTGACTCGGCTGCTTGGCATCGAAATGGGGCAGATCATGACGATCCATCACTTTCTTCGGGAGCGGATAGAAGAAGGAGAAAGCATCAAGGTGCTGGCCGGAGAGGATACGGACATTCTCATCAGGCTTTGTGAGCCGTACGCCTCTTTGCAGTGGACCGCCAAAGATATCTACGATGAAATCGTTCACGTTCTTTGGGCGTTCGGCCATACCCGCCAGCGCTACTGCATCGATCTGGTTCAACGATCCGGAATGGAGAAAGAGCTCGATGAAGCGATGCGAAGCCGGATCTGGGAGGCGAAGGAGGCTGTCGAAGCGTTCATCGAGGAGACGAAACAGCTTCCTTTTCAATATTTCCCGATCCAAGCGTTGAAGGTCGCCGAGGAGCATCCCGTTACGATCTTCGATCACTTGTTTATCGATGAGGCGCAAGATGCCACCGCCATGACGCTCACCGCCCTGAAGCGGTTCGTTTCCAAATCGATCATTCTTGCCAGCGACGGGGAGCAGGCGATCTATCAGCCGGGCTTTTCCTTCACTCAAGCGGGGATCGATGTATCCGACAATCGGGTAATCCTCCAAGAGAATTATCGCTCCACGTTGCAGATCCACCGGCTTGCCCAACGGTTTGAGCGGCGAAGCGAAAGCGAGCAATCAAGAGCGCTGCGCGATGGTCCGAACCCCGAACTTCACCGGGGTCGTGATGGATCGGTGTTGCAGAAGTTGGTCGTCGAGCGGGCAATGTTGTTTATCGAACGGCTTGAGTACGAGGAAGAAAACATTTGTATCATGTGCCCCTCGAGCTCCTGTTATCCGGAGCTTGAGCAGGCTTTGACGAAGGCGGGGATTTCAAGCGTCCGCGTCAATGATGAGCGCTTCACGTTTGGTGAGGAGTGCCACGGGCATCTTCGCCTCTCCACCCTGCATTCGGCCAAAGGTCTCGATATTCCCGTCGTGCTGCTCTATCTGCCGTTTCTCCCCCGAGTGAATGAATCCTATGATGAATCGGTCAACAATGAATTGATTCGAAAGCTCCTGTATGTAACGATGACCCGGGCGATCGATCATCTCAACGTCTTTACGCTTGTCAGTCCGAAAGAGGAGATCATCAGGGAGTTGATCGCCGCATTTTAGATATGGTATGAACGCGATACCAGCACGAGGATTGTCGCCCCCGCTCCATAGATAATGAGGCCGATGATGTTGTAGAAGGTCCGTTGGCTGATCGAGACGAAGGCGTTGCCTACGGTAAGGAGCAGGAAGGCGACGGTCTTGAAGCGGGTATCCCGCTTGGTGTGTTCGCCCAGCGCGATCACGAGATAGGATAGGGCAGCTACGACGGTGAGGGTGATGCAGATCGACAGGAAGAGCGAATCGCTTACTCCTGCCTCCAGGAGGAAGGAGGGGTCGTTGGGGCTGCTGGGAACCAGCAGGGCCAGAAGCGCGGAGCCTGCCGCCCCCACGAAGGTTATGAAACCGATGCGCGAGGGGCTTAACCGTAGAAACAGCAGCGACCCGATCAAAAACAGGAACGAGGTATACAGCAGGCTTCCATGGTAGATGAAGGTCAGGACTCCTCCGTCCAGAAGAAACGTTCCGGTAATCGCCTGATGAAGGGGAAGGATTTTAATGTTCGCAAGAACGATCGTGAGAAAGAGCACCGGCAGGAGCTCCGCTTCGCTGCCGAGGTTCGCCCGATATCGGGTAGCCAGAAGCAGGGAGACAAGGAAGGTGATCCATATATGAATCAACGCCGGCCAGAGGTGGGCGCGAGCCTCAAGGACAAGGTGTCCATCCTGTGAAGCGATGAGGGTGACGATTACGACAAAACTTAGGGCCATGGTAACCAGGCCCTGAATGAGGTTGAACGTGAACCGGACCCCTTTGCTCATACGATGTCACGATGAGGAGTCTTTACCAGAACACCCATTCGACTGCAGGTGTACGCCGCTCCGAAGGAGGCGACGTATGTATCGATGAGAATGCCGACACCGTTGAGAATCGGCATCAATGCAACCATCGACATGTGAGCTCCGTAGAGATCGATCTTGAGGAAGTTGAGGGTGAGGGTGGTGATGAAGAAGACCTCAAACCCCACGTACAAAGGACTGACAAAGGAGAAGAGCGCCGAAGCGAGGGCGATGGTGAGAAGAATCATGTCTTCGGGCACGCTTCCCGTCGCCGAATAGATCATCGTCAGCGTCGCGAGGGTCGAGACGAGCGCGGAGCCGCCCCTGCCGATCAAGGTATAGAGCGGAATCGCCGTTCCGCTGACCCGTTTCTGGACACTGAGGTTTTGTCTCGCCAGGCTCATCGTGGTCGGGGTGGTGAAGAAGATCGAGCCGGTGAACATCCCGGCAAGGGCGGGAGCGAGCATCCGGTACAGAATCCGATAGGGGTTCACCGAAAAGAGGGAGAAGATCGCAAGAAGAAGCGGCAGAATGACGAAGAGGGCGAGAAGCACCCCAAGACCCAAGATCATCAAGAACGGCAACATCACGAAGACGGTGCCTTCCTTGGCGACGGAGATCAGCCAATGGGAAGAGATGAAGAAGAGAAAGATCGCCCCACATTGGGCCCACGCTCTGGCGAGCCGGAAGAAGGTCTCGCTGAAGGAGTTCATGACGACATAGGCGGGACGGATGATCTCGACGTTCGGCTTTAAAAACCACCCGAGGAAGAAGGCGATGATGATCACCGGCAGGAGAAAATCATCCGCTTTCACCAGCGTGTAGAAGGGGTTGACGATCGTAAGGTGTCCCAGAAAGGTGGAGAACGATTGCAATCCGACACTTGAAAAGGTGCCGGGGTCCGTGCCCGCCGAAGAGGAGGCGGGGAACGGCAAGGGCAGGAAGCGGAAGACCGCCGCTGCGCTCAAGACAAGGAGCAGGGTGGAAAAAACACTCCAGAACACGGTGGTTCGAGCAAACGTGCAGCCTTTGCCGTCTTTCCGCAAGGAAGCGATGCCGGCGGAGAAGCTGAAAAAAACCAAAGGAATGAGGATGAACCCGCCAAGTTGGACCAGCACAGCGGTGACGGTATACGTTGCTTGCTGGAAGAAAGAGGACTCACCGAAGACCAAGGTTGCCGCTAGCCCGAACGCTGTTGCCGCTAAGTAACTAATCCACGTTTTCATACAAATTAGGGTACATCATCAAAGGTAGCAAGTCAATCAAAGGAAAGGAAGTGTTTGTCGGAAGGAACCATCAAATCAGCTGATGAATTCCATCAAAAGAAACACCTAAACAGGAAGGGATGTCATTTGGAAAGAGGGAGGGGGAACACGATGCCCAATTCTTTTCCGATGCTCTTCAATTGTGAAACGACGTTCGCTGACAAGGGAACACCCTCCACATCAGAGCGGGCCTCCGCTTCCTGCTCCTTCTGCCCTGCCCACAACACCCGCTTGTGTCCTTCGGCGACGGGTGTTTCATTGAGTTCGGATAAGAGCGCATCGACATCGTTTTTGAGCTCATCCGGATCGCGGAACAGGTCGAGGCGGATCGCACCGAAGAAATGGCAGACCCGGGCGCTCGTCGCTTCGCTGTCTTTCACTGATTTTCCGAACGTACCGCCGCTTAGGATTGCCGTCATCATGTCGACGAGGACGGCCAGGCCATAGCCCTTGTGTCCCCCGAGCTCCTCGCCGGCTCCGCCAAGCGGAAGGAGTCCGCCGCCCCGTTGATAGAGCATGTCATCAAGAAGCCGGGCGGCATCGGAGGTTACCGCTCCGGTCGGATCGACCGCCCATCCTGAAGGAAGGGGATGTCCTTCCCGGTTGTACACTTCGATCTTTCCCCGAGTCACTCCCGTCGTGGACATGTCAAGGCTGAACAACTTCCCCTCATGTCCGGGAATCGCTACGGCGATCGGATTCGTGCCGAACATCGCCGTGGTTCCGAACGTGGGAACGCCAAGGGCGGCGGTGTTTGTCATAGCGATGCCGATCATATCGCTTCGGGCGGCCATCTCTGAGTAGTATCCGGCGATTCCGAAGTGGTTGCTGTTTCGAATGGAGGCGAATCCGACACCGGAAACCTTCGCCTTTTCAATCACTTGATCCATCGTCTTCCTGCTGAGGCTCATGCCCATCGCCCCATTGGCATCAAGGACGAGGGAGATCGGGGTTTCCCGAAGAATCGTCGGTTGAATTCCGCCGCTCATGATCCCGAGCCGAAGGCCGTTTTCATAGCGCCAGAGGCGGGCGACACCGTGGCTTGCGATTCCGCGGGCATCCGCACTGACAAGAATCTCGGAGGAGTCGACCGCCTCCTCCTCTGAAAGGCCGAGGGCGATGAAAACGTGAGTACAAAAGTGTTCCAATGCCGTTCGGTCGATATGGTACGGTTCCATCCTTGTCACTCCGGGAGGGCGAGGAGGCGTTTGAGTCGATAGGAGGCGTTTAATTGAGCATCGAAAAGGGTTTTCACGTAGGAGGTGGGATCGAACTCCGGCTCGTTCATTGCTATGGAGAGCGCACTGAGGAAGATGAGCTCCTGCATCCTTTCCTTGTCAAACCAGATGACCCCCTGATACTCATTCACCAAGCCGTAGGTGCGAACCCGTTCCTCCTCCAAAAGTCGGGCAAGCGTTTCCTGTGGCTTCTCCCCCTTCCTGTACGCTCGGTGGGCGCACACCACGATCGCACCGCTTTGGCACGCTTTGCGCTGATCATCACCGACAAATCCCGCTTTGTTAAGCTTCTCGGCGTAGAAGCGGCAGAGCTGAAGCCGTTCGGCAAGGGTGATCACCTCTTCTATCCCGGCGTCATCTCCGACGAACGGATTGAGGAAGAACGCCGAGCTGACGATCACCTCCAGCTCGTCAAGGAGCAGCCGGCTTTGGCTGAAGAGACGGGTGGAGTGGTCGGCAAAGAGGGTGTTGAGGCGTTTGACGGTCTCCATGATCGCTTTTACATCGGGATCACGCGGCGGATGGTTGAGGATCTTTTTCGTTTGAGGGTGAAGCAGCTCGTAGGCGGTCGTCAGGTGAGCATACGCTTCTCCCAAGGAGAGGAGAAGCGTTCGTTCCGCTTTGGAGGAGCTTGTCCGGTCAAAGATCGACGAAAGGAGGGAGAAGAAGCTTTGCGAGCGGAGGTTCTCCATCGCCTCGGTGACCGGGCGGAGGCGGAGAGCCATGATCTCCTCTTCAAAGTTGGCGATTCCCTGACCGCCGATTCGTTCGTACAGCTCGGCATAGACGCCATCGGAGTCTTCGACTTCACGGATATTGAGGAACACCTTCGTTTCAAACCCCCAGAGGTGGACCCAGAGTCCGTCATCAAAGAGCTTCAGTGAAGGACTCATATAGGTAAGCTTGTCGGTGAAGGAATCCCAGATGACGAAGCGACGGCCGCTTACCGTCAACCCGAGACTTTCCGCCAGCGACTTGGTAGCGGTGTGCTTGCCCCCGTTTTGTTTTATCAGCTTGGGAGAGGAGTGCTTTATCGTTCCCTCGACCTTCTCATACTGGTTGTTGTAAAGGATCAGGGAGCGCTCGGTATCCGTTCCGTTGACGTAGCAGAACGCCGATTCATGGACGTGTCCGTCATGAACCAGATCAAAGAGCTCAAAGTACTCCACATCGCTGTAGAGGTAGCGGCGCTTCAGCAGAGGGAAGATTCTCCGGTAGTGTTCATCGACGAGGTGTTGATTGGCCGTCTCGTCCCAGTAAGCCCGGCGATACTCCATCCCGTATTTTTCCCTGAATCCCTCAACCTGACCGTGACCGAACATCGGAAGGCCCGGCATCGTTGCAAGGAGGGTGCACACTCCAAAATACTTGTCGCCGTCGCCGAATTGGGCGATGGCGGTCTCCTCGTCGGGGTTGTTCATGAAGTTCACGAAGCGCTTGAGGATTTCCGGTTCATAGGTGAGGGTGTTTTTGATCGTATCCCGGTATTTTTTATTCTCCTGGTTTTTGAGCATGTTCATGAACGCGCTGTTGTACACCCGGTGCATTCCCAGGGTTCGGACGAAGTAGCCCTCCATCATCCAGAACGCTTCGGCAAGCAGGAGGGTGTCAGGCAATTCCTCATTGATCCGGTCGACGACCTCCCGCCAAAACTCATTGGGGATCAGGCGGTGGAACGTCTCGTCATCGAGTGAATGGGGAACTCGGCCGGCGATGTCGCCGCCTCTGCCGGGGCGGGGATACCAGAGCCGTTGAATGTGCTTCTTCGCCAACGTCATCGCCGCATCGAAGCGGATGATCGGGAAGTTCATCGCGACGTGCTTGATCTGCTGATACACCATCTCCCGGGTCTTCGGGTTGAGGAAATCGAGCTGGGCGGTGTCGTTCCAGGGCATCGATGTTCCATCGTTGCCGTGGAAGATATAGTGTGTCTCACCGGTATTGAGGTCTCTTCTTTGGAACGTGACCGCTGCGTCGCTACGGTCGTAGTAGTGGTCTTCCAGCTTGATCTCAACGTTGGGATTGGAGGAGAGATTCGGTCCGTTGAACGTGTAGGAGGGGAAGGGCGGATGTCTCTGCCAGATGAAGAGGTCGGGGTTGCTCATCACCCAGTCGCTGTCGATGCCCGTGTGGTTGGGGACCATGTCGCTGGCAAGGCGGACTCCATACTTGGAACAGGTATGGCGAAGGGAATCCAAAGCGCCCCATCCTCCGATGAGGGAAGCGATCTCGTAGTTCCTCAAGGAGTATGCCGAAGCTTCGGCATCGGGGTTGCCTGTAAGGTTCTTGATCATCTTGCTGGCGCTTGAGCGCTCCCAGATCCCGATCAGCCACAGAGCGGTAAACCCCCGTTGGGCCAACAACTCGATTTCCCGCTCCGGGATCTTGTCGAGCGTATCGATCGGATACCCGTACTCCTTTGTCAGCTGATCGAGCCATACCAACGTGGATTTCGCGATCATTACGACATTGGGCATCCAGTTTCGATCGGCGGTGAACGCTTCATACTCATGATCGAAGAGGGAGTAGTCGATCACCGGCATCGGAGGAGCGGGACCACCGGGTGGAAAATGGGGCTTTTCCTCCTCTTGGACGTAGTCGATCGCCCGCAGCAGAAGGCGTTTGAGCTCGCTGTCGATCATGTCCGCCCAGTGCTCGAGGATGTATCGAATCTGGTCGAGGAGCGAATCGGGATAGAGGCGGGCGGGCCGGGTAAGGAACGAAAAGAGATCATCATCTTTTGCCGCGGTGCGCTGTTGAGCATACCCGCCCATCAGGGCGGTGAGGGCCTGGTGGGCTTTGGGGAAGAACAGTCCCTCCGGCTTCAACAGAGGTTTGGAGGCGGCGATGAGAGCGGGGTTTTCCTCCATCACCTGATGGATGAAGTAGCCGCGAAGGGATTCGAGGTAGTAAAACTCCACCGGATACGATTTCGAGACAAGCAAGGGCGAGGGGAACTCCTTCATGTAGAATGTCAATACTTCCTCGATATCGTGGTTTTTCCCCACCAAGGTTCCGAGCCGGCTGAAGAAGTCCGGTTCATGTGTGTTGAGGTAGTTGGAAAGAACGCTTTGGTAGAGCTGGTGAAGCACTGCCACCGCGTGAAGCTTTCCGCTGGAAAGATAATCGTTACCGCCCTTGCTTCGAACCTTCTCATTGTACCGGTATGCAAGCTCGGTGGCTTCCTGATAGAGCTCGTTCAAGTGAGCGTCCGAGGGAAAGAGCGGGGGAAAAAAATCAAGCTCGGTACGGGTTCGTACGGAGATTCTGAAATCGCGTGGAATCAAGAGGCACCTCCCAAACCAATGGTAATGTGAGTATATCACGCCGGGGTGATGTTGTAACCCCTTCTTAGAGGAGGACCCGCCGGGACTCCGTGGCTTCTCTGCCGGAAACATCAAATTTATGCGTCGGTTTTTGAAGCGTGGCAACCATATTTTCAAACAAATATGGAGTATCTTTAAAATACAAATCGCTAACTGCAGTTAGCGAGTTGGAGCAGACGGACGGTTCTGAACCTATTAATTCAAGAATTTATTGTAGCCTGAAAATGATTTTTTCCTATTCTCTTATAGCTCCACTTCTTGGATTTTGCTTTTTTCGTATTAGAATCTTTGCAACACCACAATCCTTCTCAGAGGAGGATTCGCTGTGTGGGAATCCTGCAGTCAAGAAGCTTCGCCGCCTCCCGTACTATCAGGGGAAGGGAGATCTCCTCCTCAGGGGTGAACCGGGAAAGGACGAATGAGGACACCGTCCCGTGGATCGGTCGGCCGATTCCGATTCTCAGCCGCCAGAAATCGCCTGAGCCCAAGGCGCTTTGGATCGATTTCAATCCGTTGTGTCCTTTCAACCCTCCCCCTTGCTGGAGGCGGATCGTTCCAAATGCAAGTTCCAGATCATCCGAGACCACGAGAATTTCATCGGCCTTGATTCCGAAGTAGGAGCTTGCCAGTCCGACCGACCGGCCGCTTTCATTCATGCAGGTCAACGGTTTCAATAAATGGATCGGTCCGTCTTTGGCGATTTTGGCTGAAAACTTCTCGCTCCAGGCGATCGAACCGTACGCCTCCTTTGCAACCATCCACCCGACGTTGTGCCGGGTCGGTTCGTAGATTTTTCCGGGGTTGCCGAGAAAGACGATCAGTTTCATCATATCGGAAGTGTAAAAGAGGGGCTCCTCCATGACAAGATGGATGCTCTTTCGTATGATGTGTCCATGTATGCTCTTGTATTCTTTGTTCCGACGACCCAGCTTGAAGAGGTGAAGAACGCCCTGTTTGCGAAGGGGGCCGGTAGATTGGGCTCTTATGAACAGTGCAGCTTCCAAGTCAGGGGCGAGGGGCAATTCAGGCCTTTGGCGGGAAGCAGCCCGTTTCTCGGAGGTGAAGGCGTGCTTGAGAAGGCGGAGGAGTGGCGCGTGGAGATGATCGTTTCAAAAGAAGTTGTCAACGAGGTCGTCGAAGCGCTGCTTTCCGCCCACCCGTATGAAATGCCCGCCTACCATCTCTACCCCGTATTGACCAAGGAGAGCTTTGATGGGCATTCGTGAAGAAATCCGACACCGGGTCCTGCTCCTCGACGGGGCGATGGGTACGATGATCCAAAGTCTTCGGCTGCCTCCTTCCGCCTTCACCTATCGGGGAAGAACCGCCGCGGGCCTTGCCGAAGTCTTGAATCTTACCCAAGGTGAAGCAATCACCTCGATTCACCGGGCGTATATCGAAGCGGGTGCGGACATCATCGAGACCAATACGTTCAACGCCAATCGGATCAGTTTGAGCGAGTATAACCTTGAAGACGAAGTGGCGCCGATCAACCGGTGGGCGGTCGCCCTCGCCAGGGAAGCGAGCAGGGATGCCGAGCGAAGGGTGTATATCGCCGGAGTGCTCGGTCCCACAGCTTCCGGCCTTTCCTTTTCCGCCAAAGTGGATGATCCCACCGCCCGAACCCATGATTTCGACTTCTTCATTGAGGCCTACCGCGAGCAGGCCAAAGCCCTCATCGAAGCGGGGTGCGATCTCCTGCTCATTGAAACGGTTTTCGACACGCTGGTTGCCAAAAGCGCGATCATTGCCTGCCGGGAGGAGCTCGAAGCGGCAGGCAAAGACCTTCCGATCATGGTCAGCGTCACGTTCAGCGACGGCAGCGGGCGAACCTTGAGCGGTCAGAGCCTGGGGGCGTTCATCGCCACCCTCGCCCCCTTCGATCTCTTCAGCATCGGGCTGAACTGCTCCACCGGACCGAAGGAGATGATTCCTCTCCTAAACGAACTTCACGCGATCTCCCCCTGTTATACGTCGGCCCACCCGAACGCCGGCTTCCCCGATGAGGACGGCAGGTACACCCTCGCTCCCGATCACCTTGCCGGAGAGCTGAAGCCGCTTCTTGCAGAGGGGTTTCTGAACATCGTCGGAGGGTGCTGCGGAACGACCCCTGACCACATCAGGGCTCTCAAGAGAATCCTTCCTGCAAGCAGGCCTCGATCGGTTCCACCGAAAAAGCCCGCTCTGCTGTTGGCGGGACTGGATCCGGTCGAGGTGAAGAGGGATACCCTGCTCATCGTGGGCGAACGGACGAATGTCGCCGGATCGCGGATCTTCCGCCGCCGCATCGAACGGAAACAATGGGAAGAAGCCCTCCTCGTCGCCCGGGATCAGATCGCCGAAGGTGCCGATCTTCTGGATATCTGCATGGATGATCCGCTCTTGGATTCCAAAGAGGCGATTGTCTCGTTCTTACGGTATATCGCCAGCGACCCCACGATCGCAAAAGCGGCCCTGATGATCGATTCCTCCGACTGGTCGGTCATCGAATCGGCCCTTGGGGAGGTCCAGGGGCGGGGGATCGTCAATTCGATCTCCCTGAAGGAAGGAGAGGAGCTCTTCATCCGCCGGGCGAAAAAGATCGCTTCCTTCGGCCATGCGTTCGTGGTGATGCTCTTCGACGAAGCGGGACAGGCTACAAGCTATGAACGGAAGCTTGCGATCGCCGAGCGTTCTTACACCCTCCTTGTCGAGGCGGGAATCGATCCCTCTTCGATCATCTTCGATCCGAACGTGCTGGCGATCGGAACCGGCATCGCCGAGCATGACGCGTATGCCAAAGCCACGATCGATGCCACCCGGGAACTGAAGAAGCGGTATCCTCGTTCGTATATAAGCGGGGGAATCAGCAACCTCTCCTTCGCCTTTCGGGGAAACGATCCGCTTCGAAGCGCCCTCCACGAGGTGTTCCTGGAGCTTGCCCGCTTCGATCTGGCGATTCTCAATCCCGCATCCCGGAATCAATCCACCCTTGATGAACAGACCCGGAAGATCGTCCGAAAGGCGTTGCTCGCCGGCGATTCCTCCCAACTTCTGAACCTTGCCCTGGCTGAGCAGGCAAAGGAAAAAATCCAAAACAACCGAGCCGATCTCACACCGGAAGAGCTCCTTGCCCGGGCGATCATCGAAGGAGAGCTCCTCGGTCTTGAAGAGGTTCTTGACTCTTTGACCCATCTCGAACCGCTCTTCATCATCGATTCGATCCTGATGGAGGCGATGAAGACCGTCGGTGCCCGGTTCGGCGAGGGGAAGATGTTTCTCTCCCAGGTTGTCCGCTCCGCCCGGGCGATGAAGAACGCCGTTGACCGCCTCCAGCCGCGTCTTGAGGCTCAATCAGCAGAGAAGAAGAGCTCTTCAGGCACTCGAAAGGCGGTTCTCGCCACGGTGAAGGGTGATGTGCACGATATCGGAAAGAACATCGTCGCCCTGGTCCTGAGCTGCAACAACTTCGAGGTGATCGATCTTGGCGTGATGGTCGATGAAGAGACGATTCTCAACGCGGTGAAGGAGCACGACCCCGATCTCGTCGGTCTTTCAGGGCTCATCACCCCTTCGCTCAAGGAGATGGAGAAGGTCATCTCCCTCTTTGAAGCGGAAGGCCTTCAGCTTCCCGTCTTCGTCGGCGGGGCGACGACCAGCGAGGTGCACACCGCCCTGAAGCTCGCTCCGCTTTCAAGGGGCGCGGTGATCCGGACGAAGGATGCCGGCGAGATGGCCCTGACCGCCGTCGAGGTGCTCGGGCCACAAGGTCAAGCTCGCTTGGAAGCGATTCGAACGCAGTACGAAGCGATTCGAATGCGCTATACCCAAGAAGCAGAGCCCTCCAGAGGATCAAAAGAGGATCTCCTTGAAAAACAGGAGCAGAAACAAACGGGTCTGAAGGCGAAACGGTATGGAGTCTTCGTGAAGGATGATTTTGATCTTTCCGAATTGGCGAAGCGGATCAGCTGGCGGATGTACGTTCAGGGGTGGGGCGTTCCCTTTGAGGATGAGGAGGCGAAGCGGATCATCGCCGAGGCGAAGGAGCTTCTTGCCAGGGAAGAGATCGCATCCTCCTTCGAAAGGGGAATGAAGGTCGTGTATTCGATGATGAAGGTCAAAAGCGACCGCCATACGATTTCCACCGGTAGGCATGTCTTTCATTTCCTTCGGGATGAAGGAAGCGGCTTCAGCCTTCCCGACATGGTGGCCCAAGAGGACGCCGTCGGCTTCTTCGCCGCCTCCTCCGCTCTTGATCTGGAGGCGATCCTCGATGATGATCCGGTAAAGACCCTGACTTTGAAGCTGCTTGCCGATCGGCTTGCCGAGGTTCTTGCTCAGGAGGCTCAATCCCTCATCGCCGATCTGTGGACGGAAAGACCCCGCTCGATCATTCGGCCCGCGATCGGCTACCCCTCATGGAGCGACCACAGCGAGAAGAAGACCCTGTTCGAGCTGTTGGAGGTGAAGGAGCGGATCGGCATCTCGTTAAGCTCGAGCTATGCGATGGATCCTCCATCATCGGTCTGCGGGGCGGTCATCGGGGGCGAAGGGGTCCGGTATTTCACCGTCAAGGACGTGAGCCGGGCGCAACTTGAGCGCTACGCCCGAAGAAAAGGCGTTCCCGATCGGGAGCTTGCCTCCTTTCTGAAGGATATGGGATACTGAGCCATGCGTGTAACCGAAATCATCCAAGCCTCCAAAAAACCCCTCTTCACCTTCGAACTGGTTCCGCCGCTCAAAGGCCGGACGCTCGAGCCCCTGATGGAAACGATCCGGACCCTGATGGAGTTCGACCCTTCCTACATCAACGTGACGAACCACCAGGCGGAGGTTGTCTACATTGAGCGGGAGGATGGGCTCCTTCAGCGGAAGACGGTACGCAAGCGCCCCGGCACCACCGCCCTGGCGGCGCTCATCCAGCACACCTTCAACGTTCCGACGGTGGCGCACCTGATCTGCGGCGGGATGAGCAGGGAGCAGATCGAAGACGTCCTCATCGAGCTTCACTTTCTTGGAATAGAGAACATTCTCGCCCTCAGGGGCGACCCTCCCGCCGGGGAGAAGCGCTTCATACCGATGCCCGACGGGCATGCCTACTCAAGCCAGCTGGTCGGGCAGATCGTAGATCTCAATCACGGAAGGTATCTGGATGACCAGTACAGGGACGGGGAAGCGACCCGGTTCTCGATCGGAGTGGCCGGATACCCCGAGAAGCATGCCGAAGCGCTGAACATGACGGTCGACCTGGCGAACCTGAAGAAGAAGGTCGATGCCGGGGCGGAGTACATCGTCACCCAGATGTTTTTCGACAACGGAAAGTATTTTTCCTTCGTGAACGCGTGTCGCTCGATCGGGATCACCGTCCCCATCATCCCCGGTCTCAAGCCCATCGCCTCGAAGCGGGATCTCAGCCTTATTCCGCAAACCTTCGGCGTCGATCTTCCCGAAGCGTTGACTTCCGAGCTTGAAGGGGTCGATTCCAACGCCGAGATCACCGAAATCGGCGTTCAATGGTGCATCGCCCAGTCGAAAGAGCTCTATGCCGCAGGGGTTCCCTCCATTCACTATTATACGCTGGGGAAAGCCCGGAACGTGGCCCGGATCGTTCGCGCCGTCTATTAACGGGTTTTGGTTACTCCGACCTTGGGACACACCGTTTCTTCCGGACAGCGGGAGCAGAAGGGGCTGACCGGGGTGCAGATCACCTGTCCGTAGCGGACGAGCAGTTCGTTCAAGGGGATCCAGAAGCGCCGGGGCATCACCTTCATCAGCGCCTGTTCACTCTCTTCGGGAGTCCCGGTGGCGATCCATCCGAGGCGGTTGGCGATCCGGTGGACGTGGCAGTCGACGCAGATCGCATCGATCCCGAAGCCCAGGTTCAGGGTGAGGTTCGCCGTCTTGACTCCCACCCCCGGCAGCCGCATCAGCTCCTCCTGCGTGTCGGGAACGACGCCTCCGAACTCTTCCAGAATCATCCTGCTGATCGAGCGGATCGTCTTCGCTTTCGTCTTGTAGAAGCCGGAAGGATAGATCAGCTCCTGGATCTCTTCTTCGGTGAGATCAAGGATCCCGCTCGGAGTCTTCGCGCGGGAGAAGAGGGATCGACTCGCTTTCAGGGTCACCGCATCCTTGGTCCGCAGGGAGATCACCGTGGCGATGAGGATCCGAAACGGGTCGTCGTGCTCTTGTGCGACCAGAGAAACGGAGGGAAGAATCGTTCCCTGTTTTTCAAGGGCAAATCGAAAGCGGTGGAAGAGGGAATCCCAGTAGTGTTCGTCCATAGGTATCAGCTACCACAGGTCGGAGCAAATGACAAGGTGCCCTACCCACCGGGGATGCAAGCTGGTACACTGCAGGAAAGGAGTTTGTGATGTCCAAGATAGAAATTTGTCTGGATTCCGTCGAATCGATCATCGCTTCCGAACAGGGCGGAGCGGACCGGGTGGAGTTCTGTTCCGACCTCTTCGAAGGGGGCCTCACTCCCTCCTTGGGAATGTTCAAGGTCGCCAAGGGGCGGACAGCGATTCCGATCAACGTGATGATCCGCCCCCGCGGCGGGGATTTCTGCTACTCCGATTTGGAGTTCGAAGCAATGAAGGAGGATGCCCGGCTCTTTAAGGAAGCGGGGGCGAATGCGCTCGTCTTCGGCATCCTCACCCCCGAAGGGAAGATCGACAAGAAACGAAGCAGGGAATTGATCGCCATCGCCCGGCCGCTTCCGGTAACCTTCCACCGGGCGTTCGACATGACTTCCGACCCTTTTGAAGCGATCGAGGATCTGATCGAACTGGGGGTGGAGCGGGTCCTCACCAGTGGCGGGGAAGCATCGGTCCTTGAAGGAGCGGACCTGCTTGCCCGATTGGTCAAAGAGTATGGAAACCGGATCGTCATCATGCCGGGGGCGGGGATCACGAAGCGGAACTTCGAAAAGATCCATTCAATCATTAAGGCCGATGAATATCATCTGTATCTTCACAGCGAACAGCCGTCAAAGATGGTCCATCGGAAAGATCATGTCTACATGGGTGGATTGCTCCGCCAGGAGGAGTACCTTGTTCAACACACCGACCAAAGCCGGGTAGAAGCGATGATCGCTCTGGTGCGCTAGCGTCATCTCTTGATTTTTTCCCCCTTTCCCTCTAGCGTTTCTTCATGATACTCATTCTCAAGAAACAGATAACCGAAGCTCAGAAACATGCCATTCGCGAGTTTCTCTCCGACAAGGGATATACGGTCAAGGAGATCATCGGTCAAGAGGAAACGGTCTTCGGGGCGGTCGGCCAATCCTCCGTCGACATCCGCCAAGTCCAGCTGCTTGAAGGTGTCGCCTCGGTGGTGCCGATCAGCAAGCCATATAAGCTTGCTTCCCGGGAGTTCAAAAAAGAGGACACGATCGTCTCGGTCGGCAAGGTGAAGGTCGGCGGCAACCGCATCGCGATCATCGCCGGACCGTGCGCGGTCGAATCACGAGAGCAGATCATGGCGGTCGCCCGAAGCGTCCACGACGCCGGGGCGGTGATCCTCCGCGGCGGGGCGTTCAAACCCCGGACCAGTCCCTATGCGTTCCAGGGCCTGGGGGAAGAGGGCCTGAAGTACCTCCGGGAAGCGGGGGATGCCTACGGCATGCCGATCACCAGCGAGATCGTCAGTCCCTCCGATGTCAATATGATGGCCAAGTATGTCGACATGTTCCAGATCGGAGCCCGCAACATGCAGAACTTCGAACTGCTCAAGGCGGTGGGGAAGACGAAGATGCCGGTCCTCCTCAAGCGGGGCCTCTCCGCCACGATCGAGGAATGGTTGATGGCCGCCGAATATCTGATGGCCAGCGGAACCGATCAGGTCATCCTCTGTGAACGGGGGATCCGGACCTACGAGCGGGCGACAAGAAACACGTTGGACATCTCCGCGGTACCGGTGATTCAGAAGCTGACCCACCTCCCGATCATCGGCGATCCCAGCCATGCGACCGGAATGCGGGACATGGTCGGTTCGATGAGCCTCGGCCTTGTAGCCAGCGGAGCTTCCGGCCTGATGGTGGAGGTCCATACCGACCCGGACAAGGCGTTCAGCGACGGTCCGCAATCGTTGTATCCTTCCCAGTTCGAAAAGCTGATGCGGGATCTCGACGCCCTCAGCGGTGTGTTGGGCAAATCGATGGAGCGGCCGGTCAAAGTTGAAGGGCCGAAGACCGGGGAGACTGAAAAGAAGAAGATCTCTTCGCCGGTGGTGGCGTTCCAAGGCGAGCGGGGAGCGTACAGCGAGATGGCGATCAGGCGGGCGTTCGAAGAGGATACGGAAGTGCTTCCGTGCCCCTCCTTCACCGAGCTCTTCAACGCGGTCCGGGAAGGTCGGGCGCTCTACGGGATGGTTCCCATCGAGAACACCCTTGGCGGAACGATCTCGGAGAACCTCGACCAGCTCGAACGAAACGATGAGATCGAAGTGGTCGGCGAGCAGCAGATCAGGATCGTCCACAACCTCATCGGCCTGGAGGGAACGAAGCTCGAAACCATCACTCACATCTACTCCCACCCCCAAGGTCTTGCCCAGTGCACGAGGTTCCTCACCGAGACGATGGCCCACGCTCAAGCGGTTCCGTTCTTCGATACCGCCGGGGCGGTCGCGTACGTGAAGAGAGAGAACGATCCGAGCAAAGCGGCGATCGCCGGCGAAGTCGCCGCCCATGTGTATGAGATGGCGATTCTGGCCGAAGGAATCGAATCGCACGCCCGGAACTACACCCGGTTCTACGTCATTTCCCGCAAGGAGAACGCCGAGGCGTTCAAGACGCTTCGCCCGATCAACCGCGCCTCGCTCCTCTTTACCGTCGGCGACCGTCCGGGAGCGCTCTTTGAAGCACTGTTGATTCTTGCAAAGCACCAGTTGAACATGAAGCGCCTTGAATCGCGCCCGATTCCGGGGAAACCGTGGGAATACTCCTTCTTCGTCGAGACGGAACTGGGGGACAACGGAGCGTTCGAAGCGGCGCTGGCCGAACTGAAGGAGACCTGCCTTTCACTCAGGGTATTGGGAACCTATGGCTCAAACCGGTGAATTTACAAAAGAGACCCTCTTTCTCGGAGTACTCGCAGCAAGCGAGAACCTTTTGAACGAGGCGCTGAATTCGCTCATCGAGAGGTATGGACCGATCAAAAAGCGAAGCGAGGCAACACCCTTCACCTTTACCGACTACTACAACGAGGAGATGGGCGGGGTTCCCCTGCGCTCCTACCATATCTTCGAGGAAGCGGTGGATCCGAGCCGGTTGGCCGAGATCAAAACAACGACCAATGAGGTGGAGCATGCGTTCAGCATAGAAGGAAAGAGGCGGGTCAACCTCGATCCCGGACTCCTCACCCTCGGAAGCCTCGTCCTGGCGACGACGAAAAACCGTTCCCACCGAATTGCGCTGAACCGCGGAATCTATGCCGAGCTCACCCTGATCTACCAGGATCATTCCTACCGGGCGCTTCCGTGGACCTATGCCGATTATAAAAGCAGGGAAACAATCATGCTTTTGAACTCGTGGCGCTCCTCTTTGAAGCAAAGCAAAGGATAACCTCCCTTACGAGGTGTGCGCCTCAGATGCATCATTTTCATATCGTTGCTCCTCTTCACTTCATGTGACCACAACCCGCTTGCCGAACGGGTTGTCAGCGTTTCGATCGGTGAGGAGCATCCCTGGGAGGAGGCTTCCTACCTTCCCTTGTGGTATACCTTGGTCTATACCACGAAGAACGGGAACAAGAAAATGCACCTGAGTAGCGGTGTCCGCCAGGCGAGGATCGTGGTCGACCGCCTCGGCAGCGTCGCCATCTGCGCCTACCCGTTGGGCGGCTTCGCTCCGCTGGGTGGATTTGTTCAGGCGGGAAGGAGCGACCGGGTCGTCCTTACCCGGAAAGACGGTCCTCTGGCAGAGCTTTTAGTTGAAGGAAATCTCCTCAACGCCGAAGCGATCGCTTCGCTGAATATGGATCTTCTTGCCGCGTTGGTGGGCGAGGCGGTCAATCTCGATGGTTCCGCCCTGTTGGTGGATCTGCTCAGCGGCATTACTCCAAAGAAGAGCCTTCAGCGGCTTGAACGGACGTGGTATACCCTCGGCGGCATTCCCGATGGGTACTGGGTGTGCGAAAACCCCTCTCAAAGCTCATTTTGGATCCATTTTGGCAAAGAGGTTCCGCTTCTCCTCGATCACGGTGCCACCTGCTGGATGAACAGGGAACGCTCCCTCATCCTGACGCTCGTTTCGGACAACACCACGAAGATGGTGTTTTCCGCCCTCGGCGATGCCCCCAGGTGGTGATCGGGGAGTGAAAGTATTTCACCATTTGCTCATCCGTGTCATACTATAAGCAATGACAACACGGCGGATACATCCTCCCTCTCGTCATCGACTTGCAGCAATGGTGGTGGTGCTTTTGGCTGGAGGTGTGTTGTTTGGCGCCTATATCCGGGATGATCTTCGCTATGAAGGGTTCTTCTTCCACGCTTCCGAAGAGCCTCGGACGAATGATGAATCCACCACTATCGCAATCGGGGAGATCATCGTGATCGTCAATCGGACCAGCGCCGGGCGAATCAGCATCTGGACGACGGATCTGAGCGATGGCCGGATCTCCCACTCCTATACGATCTGCACGTCAAGCGGTCTGGTGTGCGCCGGAAAGGATACGTTCCACTATCAGCAAAACGAGGACAGCCCCCACATAGAGATCGGAACCCTCTGGGCGATCCTTCCCGTTTCTTATATCGCCCTTGAAGGGTTCCATTCCTCCATCATATTGGAGCTCGTCCTTCACTAGCGTTATTTCACCACGATATTCACCAGCTTGTCGGGGACGACGATCTTCTTGACGATCGTCTTGCCCTCCAGCCAGGATCGGATCTTCTCATCATCCCTGGCAAGGCTTAAGAGGGTTTCCTTCGATGCACCCTTTTCAACCGTCGTTCTGGAGCGGACCTTTCCGTTGACCTGGAACACCACTTCGATGTTCGCATCGACGGTGAGCTTCTCATCCCAAGCGGGCCACTGAACCTTTGAAATACTCGGTTTGTGACCGAGCCTCTCCCAGAGCTCTTCGGCGAGGTGGGGAACATACGGCGAAAGGAGCTTGACGAAGGTTTCAGCGACGCTTCTGGGGAAGACGCTTTCCTTGTAGAGCTCGTTGACGAGCACCATCATCTGGCTGATCGCGGTGTTGAACGCCAGATCGCGCGTGTCTTCGGAAACTTTTTTGATCGTCTTGTGGAGGGTTCGAAGCAGTTCGTCGTTCGGTGCCTCGTCGACGATGTCGACCTCGTCATACAGCCGCCAGATCCGATCCAGGAAGCGGTAAATACCAACCAGACCCGCGGTCGACCATGGCTTGGAAACCTCAAGCGGCCCCATAAACATCTCATACATCCGCATCGAATCCGCCCCGTATTCATGGATGATCTCATCCGGGTTGATGACGTTCTTCAGGCTCTTGCTCATCTTGGCGATCACCCGTTCCAGAGACTCGCCGGTCGCCGTCTCGATCCACGCATCGGGAGCGACCTCCGTCACTTCATCGGAGGGGACGAGGCTCTTGTCTTTGCGCTGGTACGCATACGAGGTGATCATCCCCTGGTTGATGAGCCGCTGGTAGGGCTCTTCGGTGGAGACGAAGCCAAGGTCGTAGAGAACCATGTGCCAGAACCGGGCGTAGAGCAGGTGCAGTACCGCATGCTCCGCCCCTCCGACGTACAAGTCGACGGGCATCCAGTACTTTTCCGCGTCTTCTCCGGTGAAGCGCTCGGTGTTGCCAGGATCGAGATAACGCAGGTGGTACCAGCAGGATCCTGCCCATTGGGGCATCGTGTTGGTCTCCCGTCTTGCCGCTCCGCCGCATACGGGACACGCGGTGTTCACCCAGGAATCGATCTTCGCCAAGGGGCTTTCGCCGGTTCCCGAGGGCTCATAGCTCGTCACTTCGGGAAGAAGGAGGGGAAGCTGATCCTCCGGTACGGGGACGGTTCCGCACTTCTCGCAGTGGAGCAGGGGGATCGGTTCGCCCCAGTAGCGCTGGCGGCTGAAGATCCAGTCCCGCAGCTTGTAGTTGACCGCCCGCTCGCCCAGCTTCCGTTCTTCGAGGAAGGCGATCATCTTCTCGATCGCATCGTGTTTGTCCAATCCGTCGATGAACCCGCTGTTGACGTGGAGACCGTCTTCGACCCACGCCTCTTCCTGCACGTCGATCTCGCTTTTCAGCACTTCGATGATCGGGAGGTTGAACTTCTTGGCAAACTCCCAGTCGCGGGTGTCGTGGGCGGGAACCGCCATGATCGCTCCGGTGCCGTAGCTGATCAGGACGTAGTCGGCGATCCAGATCGGGATCCGCTCGTCGTTCACCGGGTTGATCGCGTACGATCCGCTGAAGACCCCCGTCTTCTCCTTTGCCAGATCGGTTCGCTCAAGGTCGCTTTTATGGGAGGTTTCATCCAAATACCGCTCAACGGCCGGGCGTTGTGCCACTGTAGTCAATTCGCCGACCAGCGGGTGCTCGGGGGAGACGACCATGTAGGTCGCGCCGAAAAGGGTGTCCGCCCGAGTGGTGAACACCTCGAGGCTTTCATCCATCCCCTCGATCCGGAAGCGAACCGTGGCACCTTCGCTCCGTCCGATCCAGTTGCGCTGCATCAGCTTCACCGACTCGGGCCAGTCAAGAGAATCGAGTCCGGAGAGGAGGCGCTCGGCGTACTCGGTGATCCTCAGAATCCATTGGCGGATCGTCTTCCGGACGACCGGGGTTCCGCAGCGTTCGCACTTTCCGTCTTTGACTTCTTCATTGGCAAGGCCGGTCTTGCAGTTGTCGCACCAGTTGATCGGGGTATGGGCTTCGTACGCCAGTCCTTTTTTATAGAGCTGCAGGAAGATCCACTGCGTCCAGCGGTAGTATTCGCTTTCATGGGTCGAAATCTCCCGGCTCCAGTCGTAGCTGAAGCCGAGGCTCTTGATCTGGCGGCGGAAGTTTTCAATATTGTGCTCGGTCGTGACCTTCGGGTGAGTCCCCGTTTTGATCGCATAGTTTTCCGCCGGAAGCCCGAAGGAGTCGAAGCCCATCGGGTGGAGGACATTATACCCGTTCATCCTGAGGTATCGACAATAGATGTCGGTGGCGGTGTATCCTTCGGGGTGTCCGACGTGGAGCCCGCTTCCCGAGGGGTAGGGGAACATGTCGAGCACGTAGAGGCGCTTCTCTTCGGGAACGGTGGGATCTTCGGTTACGGCAAAGCTCTGGTTCTCTTCCCAGTACGCCTGCCACTTCTTTTCAATGGCGGAAAACGGGTATTTGCTCATGTGAGCAATCATAGCGTTCACGTTTTGTTCAGTCAACGCTCGCCGGGTTCGGGGTGAACTCCACGACCTCCACTTTATTGCCTTTCATCAGAAGGATCTGCCACGTTCCGAGATCGGTGGTGATTACCTCGCCTTCGACGGGAATCGAGCCCGCCTCCTGCAAGAGATATGCCGCCACGGTGCTGACCCGATCCCCTTCATACCACAAGTCCAGATCATCGACCACCTGCTGAAAGGGAGCGTCCGCCATGACGACGAACGTGCCGGGCTTGTCCTTGTGCTGGACGACCCGGTCGGGGAACCGCGATTCATGCTCGTCGAAGAGCTCGCCGAAGAGCTGTTCGGCGACATCCTCCATCGTGACGACACCGGAGAACCCGCCGTACTCGTCGATGACGATCGCCTGCTGGAGCTTGTCCTTCTTGAAGAGGAAGAAGAGATCGTCAAGGTGCATCTGCTCGACGACGTAGATCGGTTTTCGGCTCAGCGAGGCGAGGGTCTTGTTGACGACCTGTTTCTGCTGGGCGCGAAGGACATCCCGCAAAAGGAGGATTCCGACGATGTTCTCCTGATTGTCCTGATAGATCGGAATCCGGCTGAAGCCCGATTTGATGATCTTCGGGAACGCTTCTTCGATCGTCAGGTCGGAGGGGAGGGTAAAGACTTCGGTTCGGTGGGTCATGATCGTCCGGACGGTCGTCGACGAGAAGTGGATCGCCCTCTGCATCAGGTCGGATTCATACTGGTCGACCAGCCCCACATCCTCGGCGGCGTCGACGACGTGCATCACCCCTTCGGTGGTGATGACCGGCTCCTCCTTGGTTCCGAACAGGCGGGTTATCGCGCTGGAAAGGACTTGGAGCAGCCATGCCAAGGGAAAGAGCAGAAGCATCAGGGCTTTCATCGGATAGGCCATGAGGATCGCGATGCGCACATTGTGCACCAAGGCAAGTCGCTTGGGCACGATTTCTCCGAAAACGAGGATCAGGAACGTAAGAATCCCGGTTGCATAGCCTACCAGAGTGGAGGAGAAATACTTGATGGTGATTGTCGTAACCAGAGCCGAAGCGCTGAGGTTCACGATGTTGTTTCCGATGAGAACCGTGGTGATCAGGTGATCCTTGTCCTGGCTCAGCGCATATGCCAGCTTCCCGGCCCGGGATTTTCGACTTTCCAGGGTCTTGAGCTGAAAGAAGGAAAGGGAGGTGTAGGCGGTTTCCGTTGCGCTGAAGAGCGCCGAAAGAACAAGAAGGGCAAAAACGACAGCAAGGGAGATGTTCATGCACACCTCCACAGGCAAGATCTAGGTAACGGGTCTTCCATAATGGGCTCAGTATATCAACTCAAGGCGGGTGAGGACAAGGTAAAAGAAGGGATCCGATCAAGAAGCGGACAGGGATGGTGGGGGTGGATTAACAACCAAGTGTACAACCCTCCGAAATATTCATATTCTATCATTGCTAAGTATGGTTACTAAGTAAATGGAAAGGAGCCATGACCATGAAGGACAACAATACGGTAATCTGTTCTTTTTCAATGGACAGAAACCTTTACAATGCTTATAAGAACATTGTCACTCAAAATGGGGAAAACGTAAAAGACAATCTCGTACGGTATATGCAACAGGTGGTTGATTATGAAATACCAAATGCGGAAACCATCAAGGCGCTTGAAGAAGTAAAGAGATTGAAAGCGGATCCCCATAAAAAAACGTATGGTTCTTTTGCGGAGATCATGGAAGAACTTTACGATGCCTAACTACAGGATCGTTCAAACCGGAGTATGTAAAAAGGATCTCAAAAAAGCCATCGGGAGAGCCTTTGCCGAAAAAATACAGGGATCACGGCTTATCCGGAAATGATAAAGGATGTAGAGAATGCCATATAGCCCCGGACTGGCTTCTCATCTATGAGATATCAGGCAGTGAATTGATTTTATACTTGACTCGAACGGGCACACACAGCGATCTGTTTTAGCGGTAACCCATGATTATGCAATAAACCCATGTATACGACTCTTTTGCCAACCCCGGACCTTTCTGCTATACTGGGGCCATGGGTGTAGCATTATATGATGAATCAAAAATCCTGACGCTCAGTGCGCTTGAGCATATTCGGATGCGTCCGGGAATGTATATCGGACGCTTGGGAAACGGATCACACATCGACGACGGAATCTATATCCTCATCAAGGAAGTCATCGACAACTCGATCGACGAGTTCATCATGGGACATGGCTCGAAGATCGTGATCCGCCTCAAGGACAACCAGGTGAGGATTCGCGACTGGGGTCGGGGGATTCCCCTGGGCAAGGTGATCGAGTGCGTCTCCGAGATCAACACCGGAGCCAAGTACAACGACGATGTCTTCCAGTTCTCCGTCGGACTGAACGGAGTCGGAACCAAGGCGGTCAACGCGCTCTCCTCCGACTTCGAAGTCACCAGCTTCCGGGACGGAAAGTTCACCAACGCGGTCTTCAAACAGGGAATCCTTGTCAAGGAGACTTCCGGCAAAAGCGATGAGGCCAATGGGACGGAAGTGATCTTCACCCCGGATGAAGAGCTTTTCGGCGATTATGCATTCAATGAGGATTTCATCATCGCCCGGATCTGGGGTTACGCCTACCTGAACACCGGCCTGAGTCTGGAGTTCAACGGCCGGACGTTCCGCTCCTCAAAAGGCCTGGGCGACCTTCTGGCGAAAGAGGTCGCCGATGAGGGCCTCTATACCACGATCCATCACAAGGGCGAACGCCTGGAGTTCGCCATGACCCACGTCAGCGGAACCTACGGGGAAAGCTATTTCTCCTACGTCAACGGTCAGCATACCAGTGACGGGGGAACCCACCTTTCGGCATTCAAGGAAGGAATCGGGAAGGGGATCAGCGAGCACTTCAAGAAGAACTGGTCGCCTCAGGATGTCCGTGAAGGGATCATCGGAGCGATCGCGGTAAAGATCAAAAGCCCGATTTTCGAGTCGCAGACGAAGAACAAGCTTTCCAACACGGAGATCCGCATCTGGATCGTCAACGAAGTGAAAGACGCGATCATCGATTTCCTTCTGAAGAACCCCAAGGATGCCGAGAAGATCAGCAGAAAGGTGATGCAGAACGAAGCGCTCAGAAAAGAGCTGAACGAAGTGAAGAAAGGGGCCCGGGAGTCCGCCCGGAAAGTCTCGATCAACATCCCCAAGCTGAAGGACTGCAAGTATCACCTGGGCCAAAGCGCCGCCCACAAGGAGAAGTGCGACAACTCGATGATCTTCATCACCGAAGGCGACTCGGCCAGCGGAACGATCACCAAGACCCGCGATGTTTTGACTCAGGCGGTGTTCAGCCTCCGGGGAAAAATCCTCAACGTCCACGGAAAGAAGAAGACCGAGATCTACAAGAACGCCGAACTGTACAATCTGATGGTCGCCCTCGGCATCGAGAACGGGATCGAGGATCTTCGCTACGGGAAGGTCATCATCGCCACCGACGCCGACACGGACGGGTACCACATTCGCAACCTGTTGATGACCTATTTCCTCACGTACTTTGAAGACCTCGTTCTTTCAGGGCGCCTGTATATTCTGGAGACCCCGCTGTACCGGGTTCGAAACCGGACGACGACCGTCTACGCGTACAATGAGAAGCAGCGCGACGATGCGGTGGCCCGGCTTCGGGGCGCCGAAGTGACCCGTTTCAAGGGCCTTGGCGAGATCGATCCCCGGGAGTTCGGCCAGTTCATCGGCGAGGATATGCGCCTCATCCGGGTAAGTCTTCCCGGGGTGACGGAGATGCACCGCAGCCTTGAGTTCTACATGGGTAGCAATACCCCTGAACGCCGCTCCTTCATCATGGAGAATCTGATCTGATGACTCAGGCGCATCAACTTTTCCGCCAAAACTTTTTAGAGTACGCCTCCTACGTCATCAAGGAACGGGCGATCCCCGATCTGGTGGACGGCTTCAAACCGGTTCAACGACGAATCATCCACACCCTCTTCGAGATGGATGACGGCAAATTCCACAAAGTCGCCAACACGGTGGGATGGGCGATGCGCTTCCATCCCCACGGCGATGCCTCGATCTATGAAGCGCTGGTGAACCTTGCCAACAACGATCTGTTCATCGACCGGCAGGGAAACTTCGGGAACATCCTCACCGGCGACAGCGCCGCCGCCCCCCGGTATATCGAATGCCGGCTCCTGCCCTTTGCGAAAGAGGTTCTCTACAACCCCGAGTTGACGGAGTGGGTCGAATCCTATGACGGGAGAAACAAGGAGCCGGTGGTGTTCCCCGCCAAGATTCCCGTCGTCCTCATTCAAGGAGTCATGGGGATCGCCGTCGGGATGTCCACCTTGATTCTGCCCCACAACCGCTTTGAAGTCCTCGATGCGATGGCCGCCCACTTACGGGGTGAATCCTTTGAGCTTTTCCCGGACTTCCCTCAAGGGGGAATCGTCGACGTCGAAGACTACAACGACGGGAAGGGGACGGTTCTGGTTCGGGCGCGGCTCAATACAAGCGACCCGAAGCGGATCATCGTCGAAGAGCTGCCCTATGGAACGACCAGTGAATCGCTGATCAATTCGATCGAGGACGCGGCGAAGAAAGGCCGCCTGAAGATCAGTTCGATCAACGATTTCACCGCCGAGAGCGTGAACATCGAGATCAACCTCGCCCGGAACACCTATTCCAAGGACATCGTCGACGCCCTCTACGCCTATACGGATTGTGAAAAACGGATCACCACCAACCCGCTGGTGATCAGGGACAACGTCCCCACGGTCATGGGGGTCAGCGAAATCCTCGCCTTCCACGCCGAGCACCTCAAAGTGGTGCTGAAGGCGGAGCTGGAGCTGGAGGAGGAGAAGCTGCTTGCAAAGATGCACGACCGCACGCTGGAGCGGATCTTCATCGAAGAGCGGATTTACAAGCGGATTGAAACGAAAAGAAGCGCGGACGATGTCCTCAAGGCGGTTCATGCCGGCTTGAAACCGTTTTCCAGTGAACTGCTCCGTGATGTTACCGACGAGGATGTCGAACGGCTTTTGAAAATCCCGATCCGGAGGATCAGCCTCTTCGACATCGAGCGGAACCGTCAGGAGATCGAGCAGATCAATGAACAGTTGGAGGAGGTTCGCTCGAAGCTCGAGAACCTCACCGGCTATGCCTTGGAGACGATCGATCGCCTGAAGGGGATGTTCGACAGGAAAGAGCACAAGAGACGATCGACGCTGAAGAAGTTCGAGCTGGTGGATGTGAAGGAGGTCGCCGTCCGCGACCTCGTTGTCCGATACGATTCGACCAACGGGTATCTGGGCTACGGGGTGAAGACGGGAGCCGAGCAGGTGACGGTCAGCCAATTCGACCGCCTTCTGGTGATCCGCCGCGACGGTTCCTATCAGGTGATCGACGCCCCGGAGAAGGAGTTCGTGGGCAAGGGGATGCTCCACTGCATGATCGCCGACCGTGACGAGCTTTCCAAGATCGTCTTCACCCTGATCTATCAGGAGAAGACCTACAAATACACGTTCATCAAACGAACCCAAATCACCTCGTTCCAGCTGAAGAAGCTCTATCCGCTTCTTCCCGACGAGAAAAACTATCGGGTCGTTCGCCTGTTGACCCATCCGAATGCGGAGATCGGCGTAACGTACAAACCGAAATCAGGACTGCGGATTCTGGAGGAGAAGTTCTACCTCTCCGATTTCCTGGTGAAGAACCCCCGGGCGAAAGGGGTGCGGATGACCGTCAAGGAGATCGCTTCGATGCGGATCCGATCGGTGAAAGGGGATGTTTCTTCGGCGAAAGATCCCGAACTCTTCGATGAAGACGAGGAAGAAGCGTGAGATCCTTTTCCGAGCGAATCCTCTATGAGGACAACCATCTTTTGATCGTGAACAAGCGCTGCGGCGAATTGGCTCAAAGGGATCAAAGCGGCGATCCCACCCTCGGGGATTTTGCCAAGGAATACCTGCGGGTTACCTACGACAAGCCGGGGAACATCTACCTCGGCATTCCCCATCGCCTGGATCGGCCGACCAGCGGGGCGGTGGTGCTTGCAAAGACGGAGAAGGCCCTGATCCGGATGAACACCCTCTTCCGGGAGGACAAGGTTGACAAGACCTATTGGGCGATCGTCGACAAGGCTCCGCCGGAGATCGAAGGCACGCTGGTCGACAACCTCGTCAAGGATGCCAAGACCAACAAGAGCCGGGCTTTTCCCGCCGACTCGAAAAAAGGAAAGCGAGCGGTTCTTTCCTATCGCCACCGAGCGTCCAGCAAGAACTTCCACCTTCTTGAAATCACCTTGGAAACGGGAAGGCACCATCAGATCAGAGCCCAGCTTGCAGCCCACGGTATTCATATCCGAGGGGATCTGAAGTACGGCTACCCCCGTTCAAATCGCGACGGAGGGATCTCCCTCCACGCCCGAACCCTTTCCTTCATCCACCCCGTCAAACAGGAACGGATCACGATCGTCGCTCCGGTTCCCGACGATCCGCTGTGGAAGGTGTTTGAAGAGATGACCACGTGAAAAACCCCTGCCTTCTTCGTGCAGGGGGAAGTCGATTAATACCAATTCCAACATTGCGGTTTTTCCGGAACCGCTTTATCTGGCCCCATGATACCATGAGTTTTGCGTGAGGCAAAGGGAAATTATCATAATTCTGACGCTTTTGATGAAAAATGACGCCTTCTCTGAGCGCCAGGTGAAAAGTTGACGCTTACGCAGTGCGGGTTCCTATGGGAGACTTACACCATGGAACCACCTACCATTAGACAAAAAATGGCCAAGCACTGGCAGTTCTACCTCATCGTCTCCCTGCCGGTTCTCTACTTCCTTCTCTTCAAGTACCTGCCGATGTACGGCATCCTTCTGGCGTTCAAGCGCTACCGGGTGAGCATGGGGATCTGGAGAAGTCCTTGGGCCGGTCTCTATCAGTTCAAGAAGTTCTTCAACAATCCTTCCGCTCTCCGGGTGATGTACAACACGCTCGTGCTGTCCGTCTACGCCCTCGTCACCTCGATTCCGCTGGCGGTCATCCTCGCGATCGCGCTGAATGAGACCGGCAGCAAGCTGTGGCGGAAGACGGTTCAGATGGTGACCTATGCCCCGTACTTCATCTCCACAGTGGTCATGGTCGCAATCCTGATGCAGTTCCTCGATCCCGCGCTGGGGATGTTCAACACGATCCGCAATCTCTTCGGGAAGGAATCGGTGAACTTCATGGGCGAGGCGAAGCTCTTCAAGCACATCTACGTCTGGTCGGCGCTGTGGCAGAATACCGGCTACAACGCGATCATCTATCTTGCCGCCTTGACCGGAATCAACCCCGAACTCTATGAAGCGGCCCGGGTGGACGGGGTGAACAAGTTCCAGAAGATCTGGCACGTGGATCTGCCCTCGATCAAGACGACGATCGTCATCATGTTCATCATGAACATGGGATTCATCATGAGCCTCGGGTTCGAGAAGGCGTTTCTGATGCAGAATCCCCTCAATCTGGAGAGCGCCGAGATCATGTCCACCTACGTCTACAAGATGGGTCTGATCAACAGCGACTTCTCCTACTCGACCGCGATCGACATGATCAACAGCGTGATCAACATCATCCTCATCCTTACCTTCAACAAGATCGCCAAGATGCGGAATGAAGGAGGAGGTCTCTGGTAATGAAAAAACATCTTGCTTCCGACAGGATCTTCGACCTGCTGGTAAACATCTTCCTCGTGTTCAGCTTCCTCATCGTCCTCTATCCCTTGCTGTATGTCGTCTCCTCCTCCCTGAGCCACCCCACCGCCGTGATGGCCAACAAGGTGTGGCTGCTACCGGTGGACTTCGACCTGATGAGCTACAAGGCGGTGTTCACGAACAAGCAGATCGGAACGGGCTATCTCAACAGCCTCTATTACATGGTCGTGGGAACGGTCGTGTCGGTTCTGTTGACGATGCTGCTCGCCTATCCGCTTTCCCGAAAAGAGTTCTATGGCCGTTCGGTCGTTACGAAGTTCATCCTCTTCACGATGCTCTTCAGCGGGGGGACGATCCCCCTTTATCTGGTGGTTCGGAACCTCGGCCTCTATGACAGCAGGTGGTCGATCATCCTGCCCAACGCTATTACCGTCTGGAACGTGATCATCGCCCGGACGTTCCTGCAGGAGAACATCACCGACGAACTCTACGAAGCGGCCCAGATCGACGGGTGCAGCGACATCCGCTTCCTCATCTCCTTCGTCTTCCCGCTCAGCGGAGCGATCGTGGCGGTCCTTGGACTCTTCTATGCGGTGGGGCAGTGGAACAAATACTTCGACGCCCTTCTGTACCTGCAGAACCAGGCGCTCTATCCTTTGCAGATCGTCCTGCGCAACATTCTCATCATCAACCGCAACACCCCGTCGATGACCGTCGACGTGGAGGCCGCGATTCGCGCCCAGGGCCTCAGCGAAACGATCCGCTATGCGGTCATCGTGGTCGCCAGCGCCCCCTTGTTGCTGATCTATCCCTTCGTCCAGCGCTTCTTCGTCAAGGGCGTGATGATCGGATCGGTCAAAGGTTAGGAAATCCCCGGACCATCGGTCCGGTGAACACATTAGGAGGAATCAAATGAGAAAATCGATTCTAATCGTACTCTTCGCACTGTTGCTGCCCGCCCTGCTGTTTGCCCAGGGGTCGAAACGGGAACCGGAGAAGCCGGCGGTCGAATACACCCCCATCGGGACGTTCCCGATCGTCAAGGAGAAGATCACCGTCGACATCATGGTCGTCCAGCCCCCGTGCGTCGAGGATTACAACACCAACCGCTTTTCCAAGTACATGGAGGAGCTGACGGGAATCCACGTGAATTTCATCATGGTTCCCGAGCAGGCCCGGCAGGAGAAGCTTGCCCTGGTCCTGGCCAGCGGCGACTACCCCGACGCATTCCTTGGATTCGGAATCGGAACGGAACTGGAAACGACGTATGGCTCCCAGGAAGGCCTGTTCCTGCCCCTGAACAAATACTACTCCAAAGAGTGGATGCCCAACATGATGAAGGCGTTTGAAGAGTTCCCCGGCGGTATCGGATATATGACCAACATCGACGGAAACATCTACTCGATTCCGCGCCTCGAAGGTTGCTACCACTGTTCGAACATGGCGAAGATGTTCGTCTATCAGCCCTTCCTGGACGCGCTCGGACTGAAGGTCCCGACCACCACCGACGAGTTCTACCGGACGTTGAAGGCGATCAAGGAGCGGGATCCGAACGGCAATGGCCGAGCGGACGAGATCCCTCTTGCCGGTTCGATCATCGGCTGGGGCGATCAGGTCGAACGCTTCCTGCTCAACAGCTTCATCTACTGTGACCTGGACACCAACATCAACGCCAACGCCGAAAGCAACGTGGGTTTCATGATGGTCGACGGAAAGGTCGACACGGCGATGAACAAGGACGGATATCGCGAAGGCCTTGCGTATGTGCACAAGCTCTACAAGGAAGGACTCATCTACAGCGGATCCTTCACTCAGGATTCCAGCCAGCTCACCCAGCTCGTCGAATCGTCCGCCCAGCCGACGGTCGGCTTCGCGACCGGCGGATGGAGAGGGCAGTTCGCCACGATCGGAGGCGACCGCTTCAACAACTTCAAGGCGATCGCTCCCCTGAAGGGGCCGAAGGGCGTCCAATACTCCGTGGTGTTCTTTCAGGATCCCTCAATGGGCAGCCTGGTTCTCTCTTCCAAGACCCCCTATGCCGATGCGATCATGCGCTATTTCGACTTTATGTACACTCAGGAAGGCACGCTCATGCAGCGCAACGGCTTCCAGGGCGAAGCATGGGATTGGGCGAAACCCGGTCAGGTCGGACTCGACGGCAAACCTGCGGTCTGGGAGCAGCTGAAGCTTTGGAACGACAAGGATCCCCAGAACGACACCTGGATCCAGACCTACGCCTCGGCGACCACTCCGAGCCTGAAGAACGGCCTGGCCTCGCCGCCGATCACCCCGGAGGATCCCGAGTACTATCTGCCGAGCAACAACGAGAAGACCCTCTTCGACGAGACGACCTATCTGTACAAGCCATACGAAGACGTCACCGTCGAAGTTCCTCACCTGAAGTACACCGCCGAGGAGAACGAGCAGTTCTCGACCGTCAAGCGCGAGCTCGCCAACTACATCCGCCAGAGCGCCGTGAAATTCATGGTCGGTTCGATGGATGTGCACAACGACCGCGTGTGGAACGACTATGTGGCGGGTCTTGAAAGGCTGCAGATGAGCAACGTCCTTGCGTTGATGCAGAAGGCGTACGATCGTCAGTACAAGTAGGTCCGTATGAGTGGGGTCGACAAACCGAACGTCGTCTATCTGTTGTTTGACGATCTGGGATATGGAGACGTTTCCGCCTTCAATCCGAAGGCGGGGTTCAAGACTCCACGGATCGACCGGCTCGCCAAGATGGGGATGTGCTTCACCGACGCTCACGCGACGAGCGCGGTGTGCACCCCCAGCCGCTATTCGATCATCACGGGGCGCTATAACTGGCGCTCCACCCTGAAATCCTCCGTCCTGGGCGGCTATTCAAAGCCGCTGATCGCGCCTGCGAGACGGACGATCGCGAACCTCTTCAGGGATATCGGATACCGAACCCATGCGGTGGGGAAATGGCATCTCGGCCTGGATCTTCCCACCGGTGAAGGGTTCGTCGAAGCCCCCGGGTTCGCCCAGTCCGGCCCCTTGGAGCATGACAGGCCGATCGGCGGAGGGCCGACCGCCCTGGGCTTCGACACGTTCTACGGGATCAGCGCATCCTTGGACATGCCGCCGTACCTCTACATCCGGAACGACCGGTTCACGAGCGCCCCGACGCGGACGACGAGAAGCGACGGAATGGGGTATTGGCGGGAAGGGCCGACGGGGGAGGATTTCATCCACGAAGAGGTTCTCGACCATCTTACCGGCGAGACGCTGAGAATCATCTCCTCCGGCGATGAAAGACCGTTCTTCCTCTACTACGCGCTGACCGCGCCCCATACCCCGATCCTTCCGGACAGGGAGTTCCGCGGACGATCGGGCACCAACGCCTACGGCGACTTCGTCCTGCACTGTGACGATGTGGTCGGACGGATTCTCGATGCGGTCGACGAGAACACCGTGGTGGTTCTCACCAGCGACAACGGATGCTCGCCTCAGGCGGACTTTGAGGAGCTGAGGAGGTTCGGGCACCATCCAAGCCATCATTTCCGGGGAATGAAATCGGACATCTATGAAGGAGGGCATCGGGTTCCCTACATCATCGTATGGCCGGGTGTCACCCGGGCCGATACCGTCTGCGACCGGACGGTGAGCCTCGTCGACCTCTATGCGACCTTCGCCGAATACTTCGGACTATCCCTCGCCTCCGATGAGGCGGAAGATTCGGTCAGCATGCTGAATCTGCTTGAAGACCCCGACAGCGAAGCGAAGCGAACCTCCCTCATCCATCAATCGATCGACGGATCGCTTTCGATCCGCAAAGGTCCGTGGAAGCTCGAGCTGTGTCCCGGTTCGGGCGGATGGTCGCCCCCGGTTCCCGGCAGCGCCGAGGAGAAGCTCCTTCCGGCGATGCAGCTCTACAACCTTGATGAGGACATCGGGGAGACGACAAACCTCATCGACCGGCATCCCGAGGTTGTCCGGCGGATGAAGGCGGAGCTGCTGACGATCGTCCGTGACGGCCGGTCGACACCCGGGGCGAATCAGCCAAACGAGGGAGCCGCCTTCTGGGAAACGGCGGCGTATCTCCGACCGTAACCTAACCGAGGGCTCCGAACCCTTCGCGAAGCATCCCTTTGTAGTCTCCGTGTCCCTTTTTTCCATCGTCATCCTGTTGTATGGTATAGTTTCTCCCAGTGAGGAACACTTGATGACGACACGCCGACCCGCCCTTCATTTCTCAGCTCGGAAAGGATGGATCAACGATCCCAATGGTTTCTGCTTCTTCGGCGGGAGGTATCACATCTTCTATCAGCACAACCCTTATGCGCCGCAGTGGGGGCAGATGCATTGGGGGCATGCGGTCAGCGACGATCTGGTCTTCTGGAAGGAGCTTCCGATCGCCCTTGTTCCCGACAGGTGGTATGAGGACGATCCCAAGGGAGGGTGTTTCTCCGGATCGGCGATCGTCATCGACGGCATTTTGCATCTATACTACACCGCCGCGGCCGGCGGACACCAGAGGCAGTGCGTGGCGACGAGCAGCGACGGGGTGACCTTCGTCAAAGCGGAGCGGAACCCGATCCTTGAAGCTCCTTCGGGGTTTGAGGATTTCCGCGATCCGAAGGTCTTTTTTATCGAAGAACGCCTCTTCATGGTCATCGGGGCGTCCGACGGGACGGAGCACGTGGTGCTACTCTATGAGGGATCGGATCCCTATACGTGGGAGGAGCGGGGAGTCCTCTATTCCGTTCCCCGGGAAATCGGGACGATGCCGGAGTGTCCCGACTTCTTCCCGCTTGACGACAAATGGGTGCTTGTGTTCTCCCCGATCGGAAAGGACACCCACGGCGTCGTCGCAGTCATCGGGACGTTCGATGTACATACCTGTTCTTTTACAAGCGAATCGATCCAGCCGCTGGATCACGGTTCGCACTATTACGCGTTCCAATCGACTTCGGGAAACGACCGAAAGCGGTATGCGTTCGCCTGGGCGGGGCAGTGGCCGTGGATGGGGCGCTTTTCCGGCCACGGATCGGATGCAGAAGGGTGGCGGGGGTTTCTGAACTTTCCCAGAAGACTCCGGTACGTCGACGGGCGGATCCATTCATACCCGGTCGAAGGGATCAGGGATCTGTTTACCGATTCGTTGATCGACAAATCCCTGAAGCCGAACTGCGATCTTTCTCTCACTTCTCTTGGTGGCGTGTATCTGATGAGCATTACCTATAGCTCTTCCTTCTCGCTTCGCTTCGGATCGACGCAGCTCGCCGTTGATTCCGTCAGCCATACGGCGACGTTCACCCATCACGGGACGACGGGCATCGCTCCGCTTGCGGGAGGATTGGTTGAAATCTTCGTCGACCGGATGAGCACGGAGATCTTTTTTGACGGCGGATATGCTTCGATCTGCTTCAACAGGCATGAGGACGAGGATGACACCATGATGATCTCCAACGGGAATGCCCCGCTGAAGCTTAGCGCGTCAGGATCACCCCTTCACCGCTAAACCCGTTCACTTTGACAATGAGCGGCGCCCGGGCATGGATGAAGTGCTTCGTCTCCTTGATGACCGGCAGCTCCCGCAGGCGCCTGACGTTCAATGTTCCCTGGCCGGACTCCGGGTTGATTGTCAGGTAGAACGAGCCCAGACTGGTGAGGTTGTGGAAAAAGTGGGTTCCCTGGCTCGGCTCGGCCCTCAGATCCTTCAAGCCAGTCTCGACGATCACCTTGCTTCGTGAGATCTGGGACCAGGAAACGGGGATCCCGAGCCAGGGATCGGAGGAACCCAGCCGGCCGGCGACCACGAGGACGTAATCGCGTTCGGAAAGAACCATGCCCGTGTTCAGCTCATCCAGTTCATTGGCCATCTCGACCATCTTGGAGGGATCGAAGGCATCAAGCTTGACGCAGATGAGATCCTCGATCGAATCAAGGGTTCCGTTGCCCAGCACGGAGGTGGAAAGGATCAATGCGGCTTTGCGGTCATCGTCTTCGATCGAGACATCGATTTCTTCCGAACCCTGGGCGATCGGGCGGATCTGCAGAAGGCTGAACTCCGGCTTCTTCGGAGCTTTCCGGTTGAGGTTGACCGCAAACTCGATTTCAACGGGTCTCCCCATCGCCTCCGAGCCGACACGAAGCACATCCCGGACCACCGGGGCAAGGGGGAATGCATCATACTTCAACACGCCGTTGAAGGTGATGATCTTCTTTCCCACGGACCCAGCCGCTTCATTGAACGTCTGGTTGGCGAAGTCGAAGGTGGAAGCGACATATCGAAGGCTTTCAGGGTGGGCTTCCGCTTCACTCAGATCGACCAGCTTGAGGTTGTCCAATCGGTCGAGCCGGGGAACGAACCCTTCACGGAGGTCGAGGGCGTAGAACCGCTCTTGGCTGGAGGATTGATTTCCCCCAAGGAATTGAGAAGGCCGTTTCGGGTGGGTGGGGCTGAAGCGCAGGGCGCTACCGCTTTCCACCACCGCCTTGCCGAACCCGAAGGAGAGCAGTCCGACGCCGTCCTCCGGCTTTTCACCGCTTGGCGGATAGTAGTTGATCGAACGGGCGACGCCGCCGATGTTGGGATACCAATACGAGCCGTGTTGACTACCGATTACCTGCTGGATGATGATCGCCATCTTCTCATCCCCGAGAAGGTAGTCGGTCGCCTTCACATACTCCTTCGCCCGGCGGAAGTAGGTGGACGCCCACACCGATTTGACCGCGTTGGAGAGTTCCTCCAACCTGAGCTCTTCGCTTCCCCGATTGGGAATCATCACCGTTTCATACACTCCGGCAAAGGGCTGGTAGTGGGAATCCTCCAACAACGAGGAGGAGCGGACGCAGATCGGTTGTTTGATGACGGAGAGGATATGTTTGAGGTTCTCGATTAGATCTTCGGCGAGGGGTTTTGAGAGAAAGATCGAAAGCAGCGTATCGTCCGGCAAGTCGGCGGTGGTGATATCCTTCAAGTCATTCGCTTCGATGAACGATTCAAATTGATCGGTGGCGATGACGACGGATCGGGGAATTGAAAGATAGATATCCGGGTATTTCGCCGGAATGCCCGCTTGGCGCAGGACCATGTCGATGAACGCCAAGCCGCGGCCTTTGCCGCCCAGCGATCCGGTTCCGATCCGGCTGAAGAAGAGGGTCTCGTCGTAGTTCGCCGGTGAGAACTGGGCGATGACTCCCTTGGTTCGCTCGGCGCGGTAGCTTCGGATCGTTTCGATCATCTCGTCGCGGATGAGCGCCACGTCACCGCCTTCGGGAATCTTCAGCGCCTTGATTTTCGCGGCGATCGTATAGAGGCTCTGCGCTTTCAGCCAGCGGGAGAAGTGTTCATTGCGGAAGTGGTATTCGAAGGAGGCCAGATCGATCTCCGGAAGGATATGCTGCAGGGCGCGCATCGTCTCCACCCGGGCGATCTCCGCCCCGGTCGCGGGATTCCGGAAGATGAAGGGGCCGAAGCCGTAGTTGGTTCGCATATAGGAGGCGAGCTGGGTGAAGAGGGAGCTGCTCCGCTTGTAGATGAAATGCGTTCCGGTCTTCTCTGCCGCCTCCTTCATCGAAAGATCGTTGGATTGGAGGAGGATCGGAAGTTCGCCGTTTCGGCTATGGAGCTCCTTGGCGAGGGCGAAGCCCGCATGCTTGTTGTGAACCCCCTCCATCTCGTAGGAGACGTCGGTGATGACTCCCAAGACGTGTTGTTGATACTTCTCGTACAGGGCGAGTGCTTCCTCATAGTTTTTGGCCAGGACGATCTTGGGCCGGCCGCGCGTCCTCAGCGTTTTTCCCCAGGTGTTCAGCGCTTCAAGGATCATCGCCTGGGTCTGCTGGATCAGGCACGTGTAGATCATCGGCAGGTAAGAGGAGTAGAAGCGAACCGAGTCTTCGACGAGGATGATCAGGCCGACGTCCGCTTCGGCGATATCGTGGTCGAGGTTCATCCGATCCTCAACCAGCTTGATCATCGCCAGAAAGATCGTGGGATCGCCCTGCCAGTAGAAGAAGTAGTCGATCGCGATCGAATCGCTGCCCTTGATGAGCTTGTTCCGTCGATGGCCGGAGGAGGGGGAGAGGGCGATGATCGGCATCCCGGGATCCACCTGCTTGATGGAAGAGGCGAGGTTCTCCACCGATTCCGGGCCGAGATCGAGCATCGTGATGACCAGCTCGAACGTCCGGGTCTCAAGCAGCTCAAGCGCTTCCTCCCCTCCGGAGGCGTAGGTGATCTTCGGCGGGTTGGAAAGGCGCAGCTGGGTATACTCGATGTACAGTTCCTCCTCTACCCGCCCGTCCTCCTCAAGGAGGAAGCGGTCATAGTCGTTGCAGATGAGGAGCACATTGTAGATGTGGTTGAGCATCAGGTTGCTGAACGGCAGCCAGGTCGGGTCGAGGGTGTACATGAAAAAAGTGTAGCACGGGCGCATAACTTTGCATAGGTTCATTAAATTACTGCATATTTTATATATACGCAAAATATAGGTTGAATAATTTTTGAATTCCTAAAATCAGATAGGCTAAATTTCAACTTAGGCGAATTGGCCTCCTTTACAAACCAAAAAGTTTTGTCTATTGTGCTACCCAACAGGAGCGAGATGTATGTATAACCTTTCAGATTTTATGAATGAGCTCGAACGCAGGAACCCCGCCCAACCGGAGTTCATCCAAGCGACCCGTGAAGTGCTTGAGTCGATCATCGACGCGGTGAACGGGAATCCCGTCTATGAGAAGCATCGAATCCTCGAGCGCCTGACCGAGGCGGATCGCATCTTCTCGTTCCGAGTCGAATGGGAGGATGATGAGGGGAATCTTCAAGTGAACCGCGGATACCGGGTTCAGTTCAACAACGCCCTCGGCCCCTATAAGGGAGGACTGCGCTTTCATGCAAGCGTCACCCTCGGAACCCTTAAATTCCTCGCCTTCGAGCAGACCCTTAAAAACAGTCTGACGACGCTGCCGATGGGTGGGGGAAAAGGGGGAAGCGACTTCAGCCCCAAAGGGAAAAGCGACGGGGAGATCATGCGGTTCTGCCGCTCCTACATGAGCGAGCTCCAGAAGTACATCGGTCCCGATACCGACGTTCCCGCCGGAGACATCGGCGTGGGAGCGCGGGAGATCGGATACCTCTACGGACAGTACAAGCGCCTGCGGGACGAGAACACCGGAGTCCTCACCGGCAAGGGCCTGAACTACGGCGGATCGATCCTCCGGCCAGAAGCCACCGGGTTCGGCGCGATGTACTTCGCCAACTCGATGCTCGCGCTCAGAGGAGACAGTCTGGAAGGGAAAACCGTCGCCCTTTCCGGATTCGGAAACGTCGCCTGGGGCGCCGCCCAGAAGGCGACCCACCTCGGGGCGAAGGTGGTTACGATCAGCGGACCGGACGGGTACATCTACGATGAAGAGGGGGTGGGAACCCCGGAGAAATGGGCGTACATGTCCTACCTCCGCCTTTCCAACAACGATGTGGTCGAGCCGTATGCGAAAGAGTTCGGCGCCGTGTTCGTCCCCCGGAAAAAGCCGTGGGAGGTCAAAGTCGATTTTGCGTTCCCCTGCGCGATCCAGAACGAGCTCAGCCTGGCCGATGCGAAAGCCCTCGTGGCCAACGGAGTCCAGGGGGTCGTCGAGATTTCAAACATGGGTTGTCAGGCGGATGCGATGTACTATTTCCTTGAAAAGAAGATCCTCTTCGCTCCCGGCAAGGCGGCCAACGCCGGCGGAGTCGCCGTCAGCGGACTGGAGATGACACAGAACGCGATGCATATCGCCTGGACCGCCCAGGAGGTGGATGAGAAGCTTAAGGAAATCATGTTGAAAATCCACAACGCCTGCGTCAAGGAAGGGACGCAACCGGATGGATACATCAACTATGTGAAGGGTGCAAACATCACCGGCTTCAGAAAAGTGGCCGATACGATGGTCCAGCTCGGCTATTAACCTTGTCCAACTTTGTACATTTTCCGGCGACCTTTTGGAGGTCGTCTTTTTTCATGACACTAGCGGCCGACCGGAAGCAGAGATTTCGTCATCGGTTGAATCGGTATTTTCCGAAAATACCCGATATTTCCGCTTCCTGCACACAGTGTGGGAACCTCCTGCCGGCGGGGAATCATCCTGCTTTGTAAGGAATTACACACCGGGTAGTATGGGGTTGGTATCCAACTGCTACAAAACTTATATAACACTATATATAGTGTTGTAAGAAGTTAGTAACACTATTTATGCCGTATTTGTGCTTGCAAATCGGTAGGCGGGGTGCTATGCTTGCCATGGGCGGTCACCGCCCCTTCCCGTTATTTGAATACATAAATACGATATATGAGGATAAGCATGAATGCCGGCAAGAATGAATTAACCGCTTTGGGCCGAAAGATCTTTCTGGATCGATACGCCCTGAAAGATGTCAAGAAGGAAACGCTCGCCGTCGGCGATATCGTCGTCGCGGTCAGCAACCCCCAGACCGGGCAGCGGGAGATCGGGACGGTCACCGCCATCAGGGACGGAGACGAGATCGTCGTCACCTTGGATGACGGGGTGGTTCTGGAAGTAAAGCGGGAAGAGATCGATAAACCGATCGAGACCGAGCCGGGCCAGATGCTGAACCGCGTCGCCAAAGGGATCGCCGCTCAGGAGAAGAAAGAGATCCGAAGCAAGTGGGAGAAGGAGTTCAACTGGATCTTGGAGGATTGGCGCTTCGTTCCGGGGGGAAGGATTCTCACCGGGGCGGGAACCGATCAGAACCTGACATACTTCAACTGCTATGTGATTCCCTCGCCCAAGGACAGCCGGGGCGGGATCATGACCAGCCTGGGGCAGATGACCGAGATCATGAGCCGCGGCGGCGGCGTGGGGATGAACCTCTCCTCCCTGCGCCCCCGGCACGCCTACGTCAAAGGGGTGAACGGCCGCTCCAGCGGATCGGTCAGCTGGGGCGGACTCTTCAGCTTCGTAACCGGCCTGATCGAGCAGGGCGGATCCCGGCGGGGGGCGCTGATGCTGATTCTCAACGTCTGGCATCCGGACATCATGGATTTCATCAACTCCAAGCGGGAGATGGGCAAGATCACCAACGCAAACATCAGCGTCGGCATCACCGACGAGTTCATGGCGGCGGTTCGTTCCGACAAGGAGTGGAACACCGTCTTCCCGGATACCTCCGACCCGAAATACAACAGCGATTGGGATGGCGACTTGGAGGCCTGGATTAAGAAAGGCGGCTCCACGGTCGTCTATCAGACGCTCAAAGCGAAAGAGGTCTGGAACGCGATCGTCGAGAGCGCCTGGGCGAGCGCCGAACCGGGGGTGTTCTTCATGGATCGGTACAATCAGATGAGCAACTCCTGGTACTACTCCTCGATCCAGTCCACCAACCCCTGCGGCGAACAGGGCCTCCCGCCGTGGGGGGTGTGTAACCTCGGCTCAATCAACCTCAGCCAATTCGTCAAGGACAAGAGGGTTCTGTGGGATGATCTCGGGCGGACGGTCCGCTCAAGCGTCCGCTTTCTGGACAACGTCATCGACGACACGCCGTACTTCTTCGAAGAGAACAGGAAGCAGCAGCAGGGCGAGCGGAGGATCGGGCTCGGGACGATGGGCCTTGCGGACATGCTGATCAAGATGGAGCTCGCCTACGGAAGCGAGCCCTCCCTGAAGTTCATCGACGAACTCTACAAGTTCATCTGCCTCGAGGCGTACGACGAGAGCTGCAACCTTGCCGAAGAGAAGGGGAGCTTCCCCTTCTTCGATGCGGAAAAACTGCTGCAAAGCGGCTTTATGATGCAGATGCCCGAGGAGATCCGGGAAAAAGTCCGGACCCATGGCCTGAGGAACGTCACCCTCCTGACCCAAGCGCCGACGGGAACGACCGGGACGATGGTCGGCACCTCGACGGGGATCGAGCCCTACTACTTCTGGGAGTGGGAGCGGACCGGCCGGATGGGAACCAATATCGAGCGGGTCAAGGTGTACGAAGACTGGGTCAAGGCGAACCCCGGCAAGGAAAAACCCGATTACTTCGTCAGCGCGATGGATCTCGCTCCGGAGGGGCACGTCTATGTCCAGGCGGCGATTCAGCGCTGGGTCGACTCCTCGATCTCCAAGACGGGGAACACTCCCAAGGAGTACACCGTCGAGCAGACCGGAAAGCTCTACGAGCTGCTCTACGACACGGGGTGCAAGGGGGGAACTACCTACCGCGACGGCTCCCGGGACACGCAGGTTCTGACGATCAAGAAGGATGAGGAAGAAGAGAAGAAGGAGACGGTGCTAAGCTTCACCGATCCGAAGCCGCGGGTTCGGGCGACGGTCCTTCGGGGAACCACCTACCGCAAGGCGACGCCGATCGGAACGGCGTACATCACCGTCAACTGCGACGGTACTGATCCGAGCGACATCTTCGAGGTGTTCATCAACGTCGCCAAAGTCGGCTCCGACGTCGCCGCCGACGCCGAAGGCCTCGGCCGCCTGATCAGCCTCATCCTTCGGATGCCCTCGCCGCTCACCCCCGAACAGCGGGCCCAGACGATCATCACCCAGCTACAGGGAATCGGCAGCGGCCGTTCGATGGGCTTCGGGAAAAATCGGGTGATGAGTCTTCCCGATGCGGTAGCCCAGGTGCTTGAGGAGCACCTCGGCTCCACCCCGAGCGAGCGTCCTCCAATGAATCTGCCCGATGAAGAGGACGAAGAGGAGGGCGAAGGCCAGCTCTTTTTGAGCCTGTCCTCCTCCAAGCCGGGTTCGATCCAGGCGGATATCTGCCCGGTGTGCGGCAACGGGACGTTCATGAACATTGAAGGATGCCGGAAGTGCTTCTCCTGCGGGCACAGCGAGTGCTGAGAAGATACCAAGAAGGGATGGGATAGGGGGTCCGCTCAGGCGGGCCCCCTATCCGTCATATCAGCTCAAGCTCGGCTTCAAACTCCCCGTCGAGGGGGAAGATCGGCCGGGGCAGGTTCCTGTATTCGAGCCGCTCGAAGAGCTCGTCGGAGGATCCGGTGGTTAGGGCCATCATTGAACGTCGGGCGATGGCGCGGATCTCCGGCTCCAGATATCCAAGCTTCACGACGATCACCTTCCGGTTTTCGACCTCCACCCCCAACGCCCGCATCATCTCGGGGTCGTAGCATCCGACGTGCTTCGTCATCGCCACCATGTCGATCCCCCCGATGTGCAGCAGGGCGAGCCGGGTTCCATGCTCCCACCGGTTGAACAGCGCCTTGACGGTGAACGATCCGGCCACCGGGGAGGATTTCGCCGGGTCGAAGCGACTGCCGATCCGGCTCTCGATCACTTCCCCGACTCCGACCTTTTCCGCCTCCGCGACGATTTGCGGGTCGTAGAAACCCTGGTAGATCAGCGGCGGATCGAGCCGTGAAAGCTCCGGATCCTTCAAGAGGAGGTGCAAAAAGCCGGTCACGTCCCCGCTACTGCCCGCGGTGGGATTGTCGCCGCTGTCGCTGATCACCACGGGATGGATCCCTTCTGCCAGCGACCGTTTCGTCGCCGCCATCGCCTCCTCGGGCAGGTGGGTCTCGGTGTAGAAGGTGAACTCGTTGCGCTTCGCCCAGAACAGGTCGGCAAGCTCCCGCGCCAGTTCATCGGCGAGGGCCTGATTCTCTTCCGTGACGACCACCGCATGGACTCCGTTCTCCGTGCCGTCCGCCCAGGGAAAGCCCAGCAGATAGGAGCAGGCGAGGACCGAGGAGCGGCGTTCCCGCCTCCGAAGCTCCCCGATCAGGGAGCGCATCGGCTCGACGCCGGTTTCGCTCTGCTCGCCGGCAATGAGCATCGGGATGCGCACCGCCACCATCGTGGGCCGCTTCTTCGACTCCAGCGTCCGGATCGTCATCAGGGCGGCATGGATTCCCGTCTCATAGGTGTCGGTGTGCGGGGCGCACTTGTACCCGACGAACCCCGAAACGAGGCTTTTCATTCTCTTCGTCAGCGTGGCGTGCATGTCCAGCGAGGCGAAGATCGGGATCGACGGTTCGATCGCCCGGATCGAGGAAAGGAGGTCCTGCTCCGCTTCTCCGATCCCTTCGACCCGCATCGATCCGTGGAGGGGGAGGCAGAGCGCATCCAGCGGCCCGGCGTTCCTCAAGTCGGTCAAAAGCTCCTCCTTCAGCTCTTCGTAGCATGAGCGCTCCCACACCCCGTTGGGAACCGCCCGGGCGACGAGGGAGGGTACGACCTCATATCCGGCGGCGATGAGCGTCTGGATGATGCCGCTTGCGGAGCTCTCCCGTTTGACCAGAAGCTCCTCCCTGCGCGTGACCCGGATGTCCTCCCGGGAGGTCAGGATCGGGTTGAAGGTATCCGACTCGTGGTGGAGTCCGCCGACAAAGATTCGTCCTTTCATTCCTTGTGCTCCTTTTTTATCGTCATCATCAGATCCGGGCAGGTCAGCTCGGTGCGCTTCATCGGCTCGCCGACGGTGCTCACTTCGAGCTGATGGGTCCCGGATTGAAGGTGAAGCTCCTCGGCGAGGATTCCCGAGCGCTGCCCTGCCTGGAGGGTCGCATGCCACAGGAGCTCGTCGAGCCTGATTTGGACCTTCACCGCCTCTTCCAGCGGGGGTTCATGCTCCCAGACCAGCGAGTAGGTTCCATGCTCCTCGAGAGCGACCTTCCACGCCAGGGTGGTCGGAATCGGCTTGTAGGTGTAGTAGTCCGTGCCCCCATAGCGGTAGTGCACGCTACCGAACGTGGGCGTTCCGAGCGGAAGGTCGGCGCTCGGAAGGCGGGGGTCTTCCGCTTCGAGGGGCTTTTCCCGGAGCCGTTTCCCGATTCCGAGGAGCACCTCCTCTTCGAACGGGACGATCGAGCCGTCCCCCTTGAGGCCGATGTTCAGAAGGTAGGTCCCTCCCGCCGCCCTGACGGATCGGAGCGTCTCGGTCAGTTCCGTAACCTTGTCTTCCAGATCTCCCCGCTCCTGCCACGAGCGATATCCCCACGTCTCCTTGTAGATCGAAGCGGGGGTCTGCCAAGGACAGTTCAGCGGGAGGGTGGGGATCTGGTTGTCCCCCATCGTGAGGAAGTCCTGATAGTCGTTCCAGATCCTCCCGTTGACGGCGCAGCCCGGCTGGAGGCTCTTCACCAGAGCGTACACCTCGGCGGACTGCTCGGCGGTGGGGGCACCCATGTCCATCCACAGCTCCCGGATCGGGCCATAGCCGCTAAGCAGCTCGGTCAGCTGGGCGATGTTCAGCCTCTGGTGGGCGGGGGGGATCGCATCGCAGTTGTGGGGGGAGATCGGGAGAGCGTGGGGGAAGTTCCAATCGATCCAGGAGAAATAGACACCGAATTCCAGACCGCCCCTCCGGCATGCTTCGGAAAGCTCCCGAACCGCGTCCTTTCCGTAGGGGGTGTTGATCGAGTTGTAGGCGGTGCTCTTCGTGTCGAAGAGGCAGAATCCGTCGTGGTGCTTCGCGGTGATGACGAGATACCGCATCCCCGCCCGCTTGGCGACGGCGACGATGTGGTCGGGGTCGAAGCGCTCGAAGGTGAACCGGTCGACCAGCCGTTCATAATCCCATTGGGGAAGATAGCCGTGTGAGAGGATCTGTTCGCTGTAGCCGCGAATGACTTTCCTGTCCTGATGAACCCCGCCCAGAATCGAGTAGAGCCCGACGTGGATGAAGAGGCCGAAGCCGAGCTTCCGCCAAGATTGTATCGTTGTCTGCATGGGTCAAGCATATCGACATCCCCGATGCATAGATAGGGGCAAAGTTTGAACGGGGCGTCAAATTTTGGGTTCCGAGGCGAAACGGAAGGGGATCCGGTGATGGATGGCCGAGCTCGAATTCCTACCATTTTTATAGTGATTTTGCTGTTTGTTGGTGATGTAAAGAGTTAGCGTCTAGAAACTTTATTTCTTTACTCCGAATAGAATATTTTCCGTGTTCTCTTGCAAACGAACCCTTATTGGTCTATGATTGGCTACTGGGAAAAATCTGCGATCTTCCCACATTTTTGTGCTTAGGGCAGCCCCTTCCGGGTTGCAGCAAATACTGCTTTATGGAGAGTCACATGAGTAACAAAAGGAAGGTTACCATCGACGGAAACACCGCTGCTGCGCACGTAGCATACGCGTTTAGCGAGGTTGCCGCCATCTATCCGATTACGCCCTCTTCCACGATGGGTGAGTTTGCCGACGAATGGGCAAGCGTTGGGCGGAAAAATATGTGGGGAAAAACGGTCGAAGTCGTCGAGATGCAGTCGGAAGCCGGTGCCGCCGGCGCCGTTCACGGTTCGCTCGCGGCGGGTGCCTTGACAACCACGTTTACCGCCAGTCAGGGATTGTTGTTGATGATTCCGAACATGCACAAGATCGCCGGGGAGATGATCCCGACCGTTTTCCACGTTTCGGCCCGATCTCTTGCTGCCCAATCCCTTTCGATCTTCGGTGATCATTCCGACGTGATGAGCTGCCGAAACACCGGGTTTGCGATGACGTGCGCGAACAACGTCCAGGAGGTCTTGGACCTTGGGCTGGTCGCTCACCTTTCAACGCTTGAGGCTCAGGTTCCTTTCCTTGCGTTCTTTGACGGCTTCCGCACCTCCCACGAAGTGCAGAAAGTCGATGAGCTTACCTACGAGGACATGTACACCCTCGTCGATGAGAAATATGTCCGCCGCTTCCGCGACCGTGCGATGCGCCCGGAGAAGCCGGTTCTCCGCGTAGCCGCTCAGAACGAAGACGTATACTTCCAAGGTCGGGAGACGGTGAACAAATATTACGAAGCCCTGCCGGAGATCGTCCAGAAGTACATGGACAAGGTCGCCAAGCTTACCGGCCGAACCTATCATCTCTTCGACTACGTCGGCGCTCCCGATGCGACGGATGTGGTTGTCATCATGGGAAGCGGTGCCGACACGGTGGAATGGGCAAGCGACTACATCAACGAGCGCGGCGGCAAGACCGGTGTGTTGAAGGTTCGCCTCTATCGTCCCTTCAGCGCCAAGCACTTCGTTCAGGCCCTTCCCGCTTCGGTGAAGCGCGTCGCGGTTCTCGACCGAACTAAAGAGCCGGGCAGTCTCGGCGAGCCGCTCTACCTGGACGTCATCACCGCCCTCAATCAGATGGATCGAACCGGTATCAAGGTCATCGGCGGCCGCTACGGTCTTTCCAGTAAGGACTTCTCCCCGACCCACGCGAAGGCGATCTTCGATCACCTCGCCGGTCCGGCGTTCAGCAACTTCACCGTCGGCATCAAGGATGATGTCACCAACCGCTCCATCGAGATCAAGGAGCAGATCAACGTCATTCCGAAGGATGTCGTCTCCTGCATGTTCTGGGGTCTCGGGTCGGACGGTACCGTCGGAGCGAACAAGAACTCCGTCAAGATCATCGGCGACAACACCGATCTGAACGCTCAGGCGTACTTCTCCTACGACTCCAAGAAGAGCGGCGGCATCACGATCAGCCACCTTCGCTTCGGCAAGAGCTCGCTTGAGATGCCGTGGCTGGTCGACCACGCCGATTTCGTCGCCTGTCACAATCCGGCGTATATCGGCCGCTACGACATGCTCGCTCCGCTTCGCAAGGGTGGCGTGTTCCTCCTAAACAGTCAGATTCCTTCCGATGAGGTCTTCGACCATCTGACCCGCGAGATGCAGGAGCAGATTATCGAAAAGGAAATTCGGTTCTTCAACATCAACGCACTTGAAATCGCCGAAGGCGTCGGTCTCGGATCCCGGATCAATACGGTCATGCAGGCCGCGTTCTTCAAGATCAGCGAAGTCCTTCCCGAGGAGGAGGCGATCGCCCTGATCAAGGAGTACGTGAAGAAGACGTTCCTCCGCAAGGGTGAAGATATCGTCAAGATGAACTGGGCGGCGATCGATGGCGCCTCCGATGCGCTCCATCGGGTCGAGATCCCCAAGACGATCACCAAGAGCTATGAGCCGGTTCCCCTGATCCCGGAGGATTCCGACCGGTTCTCGAAGAAGATTATCGAGCCGATCATGCACCTCAAGGGCAATGACATTCCGGTTTCCGAGATGTCCTTCGACGGAACGCTTCCCACCGGCACGGCCAAGCTTGAGAAGCGCGGCGTCGCGCCGTTCGTTCCCAAGTGGATCGCCGAGCACTGCATCCAGTGCAACCAGTGCGTGCAAAGCTGTCCGCACGCCGCGATCCGGGCGAAGCAGATCGAGCCTGAGCGCCTGAAGGATGCTCCCGAGACGTTCAAGGTTCTGAAGTCGATCTCCAAGAACGACCGCGATCTCCAGTTCAAGATTCAGGTGTACACCGAAGACTGTCAGGGGTGTGGCGTTTGTATCGAAACCTGTCCTTCGAAGGTCAAGAGCCTTGAGTTCAGTCCGATCCAGGTCGAGCGCGATGCCGGCGAGATCGCCAATGCGGAGTTCTTTGAGCAACTCCCGTACGACGTGCTTGACGGAAGCCCCATCAACTCGATCAAGGGTCTTCAGTTCAAGCAGCCGCTCTTCGAGTTCAGCGGAGCGTGCGCCGGCTGCGGCGAGACCCCGTATGTGAAGATGGTCTCCCAGATCTGTGGTGATCGGATGATCGTCGCCAACGCGACCGGGTGTTCCTCAATCTATAGCGGAACGTTCCCGACCACCCCGTACACCGTTCGCCAAAGCGACGGCCAGGGTCCCTCGTGGGGCAACAGTCTCTTTGAGGACAACGCCGAGTACGGTCTTGGAATGCGCCTTGCCGTCGATGCCAACCGCGAGCAGCTGAAGATCTACATCGACAAGCTTTTTGCACTTGGAACGTCCGCCGAGCTGAAGAGCGCGATCGAGAAATCCCTTGAGCTGTGGAAGGAATCCAGCGAGGAAGCGAACGATGCTCAAAAAGCGGTCAAGGCCGCCCTTCCCGGCGCGATCGCCGCGGCGAAGAGCGATGAAGAGCGCAAGCTCCTTGGCAAGATCGATGAGCTGAAGGACTACTTCGCCGACAAGGTGATCTTCATCATCGGTGGCGACGGATGGGCGTATGATATCGGCTTCGGCGGTGTCGACCACGTGCTGGCCAGCGGCCGCAACGTGAACATCCTCGTCCTTGATACGGAAGTCTATTCCAACACCGGAGGCCAGGCTTCCAAGTCCACCCCGATCGCCGCCGTCGCGAAGTTCGCGAACGCCGGAAAGGAGATCGGTAAGAAGAACATGGGCTTCATGGCGATGACCTACGGTCATGCGTACGTCGCTTCCATCTCCCTCGGCGCCAACCGCCTGCACGCCCAGCGGACGCTACAGGAGGCGGTGGCGTTCGACGGCCCTTCAATCGTCTTCGCATACGCCACCTGCATCAACCACGGGGTGAATATGCGCTACAGCCAGGAGATCATGAAGGACGCCGTCAACTCCGGCTACTGGCCGCTGTACCGCTACAATCCTTCCCTCGAGGAAGGCAAGCGCTTCAGCTGGGATGTCCGCTCCACGCCGGGCTCCTTCCAGGACTTCATCCGAGCGGAGGTTCGCTACAGCTCCCTCTTCAAGACCAACCCGAAGAACGCCGAGGCGCTCTTCGCCCGGGCGGAAGAGGATGCCAAGCGCCGCATGGAGTTCTACCAGAAGCTTGGACCGCTGATGTAAGCGGCAATCAGACTCTCCTCAGGGGCTGCTCCGGCAGCCCCTGTTTCGTCACATATCGCTCCTACTTAACGAATATCATGAAATTCGTTACGTACTATTAGCGTTTATCATTATATGTGTTAATTAAAGCGGGTAATTTATTTAAAATAGGGTATTCTAAGGGTGAGAAATGATTGGGAGGAAACGGTTACATGGATGCTGCAGAGCGTTACGTTAAAAGAATATTGGATATCTCGGCTCCTCTTCGAAGGAAATCACAATTTCTCTTTGGTCCTCGAATGACCGGTAAAAGCACACTTATTGAAAAAGAACTTGTGGAGAAACCTGCTTTGTATTGGAATCTTTTGAGGACAGGGTTGCAGATGCGGGTAAAACAGAATCCCGAGCTGCTTACCCAAGAAGTTGAAGCTCGACAATTGTCACATTGTCTGATCGTCATCGATGAGATTCAATTGGTACCCGAGCTCTTGGACGAGATTCATTTCCTCATTGAAGAGCGCTCAATTCGTTTTCTTTTGTCCGGTTCCAGTTCCGGAAAACTGCTCAGGGAAAAAGGGCCTAATCTGCTTGGGGGACGGGCAGGCAACCTGTCACTGCATCCCTTCGTGTATCCGGAGATCAAGGAGATGGGCGTGACTCTTGAGCATATCTTTACGACAGGTTTGATGCCTCATGTTCTTTTGTCGGATGATCCCGATCAAGACCTTGATGATTATATCGCCGTCTATCTGAGAGATGAGATCGGTCGCGGGGGCAACGTGCGTAAATTGGAAACATTTGCCCGTTTTTTGGATGTCGCCGCTCTTACAAATGCCGAGCAGGTCAACTACATGAACAGAGCCGGTGATGTCGGTATAAGCAGGCAGTCCATAGCCAATTGGTATCAAATCCTCATAGACACCCTTATCGGACATTACCTCCCGGCATATACCAAGGGCGTCAAACGGAAAACGTTCAGCTTGCCGAAGTTCTATCTCTTCGATCTCGGAATAACGCGGGCATTACTCCAGATTCCCCCTCCGGTGGAGGGACAAAGCGAATATGGACGTTTTCTTGAGCATTATATCTTCATGGAACTGAAGGCGTATCTTGATTATGGCCGGCGGAAAGAGATCCTTTCCTACTGGCGGACAACCGGCGGCATTGAGGTCGACTTCATTCTTGGCGATCGGATAGCGATCAAAGTGAAAGCGACCAAACAGTCGAATGCCCGGGATTATAAAGGCTTGCTTGCATTCATGGAAGAAGGAATCGCCGAACGGCATATTCTCGTGTGTCGAGAAGAGCACCCGAGAAACCTGAAGAACGGTGTTGAAATCCATCCCTGGACATATTTCCTCGAACAGCTTTGGGGCGGAAAGATCCTTTAGGGAGAACTCACGATCAATCGAGGAATGATTTCATTTTTCCTCAACCCACCGTCTGAACATCACCTCGGTCGAGCGGTTCATCTCCCGCATGAACGCGCTGGTGTGCTTGCGCCGGTAATAGAAGTCGGCGAGGGTTCCGGTGTTTTCATAGGGGAGGCTTTGGATCCTTCGCTTCTGCTCTTCATGCTCAAAGTACGCATACTCCATCTCCTTGAGGTGGGGCTCCCGGTAGGAATCCTTCATGAAGATCGAATCGACTGGGCAGCGGGGGGTCGGTTTTATTGCGTTGTCTGTTTTGGGGTATCCGAAGATGACCATCGCTCCCGGGATAACGGAACCGCTGAGATTGAGCAAGTCGCTGAGCTCTTCGAAGTTCTCGATGACGTCGCCGATATAACAGGAACCGAGGCCCAGAGCTTCTGCGGCGATCACGGCGGTGTGGGCGGCGATGATCGTGTCCTGGAGGGCGAGGTGGAGATCTCCAAGGCCGATCGGGCGGTAGGGCAGGTCGTTCGCCTTTTCGACCGCTCCGCTTTCGTGGTAGTAGTTCAGCCACTTCTGGGCATCTGCAAGGAAGACCCAGACCAGCGGGGCCTTTGCGATCATCGGCTGGTTGTCGCAGAGGAGGGCAAGCTTCTCCTTCTTCTCCCGGTCACAGACCTCGACGATCGAATAGTACGCCATGTTCCCCGCGGTAGGAGCCCTGAGGGTCGCCTCTTTGAGGGCAAGCAGGACTTCAGGCGGGATCGGTCTGTCGGAAAAAGCTCGGAGCGAACGACGATTGTGTATCAGGCGGAGTGTTTCATTCATGGTGACAAGTATAGGAAAAGAGAGTCGCTTGTACCACCACCCGGATATACAGATATGCCCCTGGTATTGTATGATGAAGACCATGAGAAGCGTCAGGGTGTACCGCTACCGGTGGGTCGTGCTTATCAGCCTCATCAACCTCGTCCTCGCCGGAAGCCTGCAGTGGCTCAATTTCGCTCCCGTAGGGCGGATCGTGAACGCTTATTACCGGGATCAGATCCTTTTGCGGTTCTTCAACCCGATCGATCTCCTCTCCCTTACCTATTTGATCGTCTACGTCCTCTTCTCAGTCCCCTCCGGCTGGATCATCCGCAAGCTCGGCATGCGGGTCACCTATTGGATCGCATCCGGCCTGATCATCTTCGGAGCGATGACCAAGACTCTGTACCTCTCCTCATTCAAGACCGTTCTGTTCGGCCAGATCCTCCTCGGTCTCGCCCAGACGTTCACCCTTACCAGCATTACCGAGACGACGAGCCGCTGGTTCCCGATCCGTGAGCGGGGAATGGCGGTGGGAATCATTCAGGCGAGCCAGTATCTTTCTCTGGCTCTCGTCATGATCCTTTCCCCCCTCTTCGTCGTTCGCTCCCAAAAGGGGATCGAGCAGCTGATGAGGCTGTGGGCGATCATCTCGATCGTCCTTGCCGCCGTCAGCGCGGCTCTCGTCCGGGAGCGGCCCCCATCCCCGTCATCAACATTCGAGCGAGAAGAAGAGATGAAGTTCAGCCAAGCTCTGAGCACCGCGCTCAGCCGCCGATCGCTCAGAATCCTCATCATGGAGTTCGCCACATCGTGGGCGGTTCTGATGACGGTCTTCATCAAGATCGATGAAATCAGCGAATTTCTGGGGTTCGTTAATTCCAATGGAATTCTGGCGGTGACAATGCTCATCTTCGGAATGGTTTCGGCGGTCGTCATTCCCGCCTTGAGCGACCACTTTCGAAAACGGAAAATCTTTTATACGTTGTGCGCCCTTACCGCGGTTCCCGGCAGCTTATTGCTCCTCAGCGGCAATATCACGGTCGCCCTGATCGGGGCGGCGATCTTAGGTAGCGGGCTCTTGGCCTCAATTCCGATCGGTAGCCAATACGCAACCGAACTCGGACACGGAATCAACGAAAAAGTCATCCAATCGATTCTTCAGTTTTTCAGCCAGCTGGCCACCGCCGTCATCCTTTTCGTCACGACGATCATCAAGGAGCGGTATCAGCTGGTTCTTCCTGCGATTCTCGCGACGATCCTCCTGGGCTCCCTGATTGCAACGTTCTTCATCAAGGAGAGCGAGGTGATCATCACCGAAGATGAGCGCCTCAAGGCGCTCATCGATCTGGAAAACGTTCACCATTAAGCTATGGCTTCTGCGGCAGGAGTCGGTCGTTCCACCGATCCTTCGCATACACATGATCCAAAGGCAGGCGCACGCGCGGGCTGCGTTCGCTTTTGAGGTGATGCTCCTTCAGGGTGGAATCATCGCCGGGGTATCCGATGATCAGGAGGGTCAGAAGCATCTCGGAAGCGGGGATCTTCAACGCTTCCTTCACCGCATCCGCGTTGAAGCCGGCGATCGGGTGGATATGCAACCCTTCGGAGATCGCTTGGGCTTGGTAAGCCATCGTGGCCATCCCCGCTTCAAAGGGGGCGAAGACCCGATCCCCGATGATGATCGACCAGTCGTTGTTGGTTACGACGGCGGTGATCGCCGGAGCGTTTTGAGCCCAGTAGTTGCCCGGGGTGAGAGTGTTCTTCACTTCCGCAAGAACGGCAGGGTCGGAGACGGTGATGAAGCGCCATGGCTGGCTGTTATTCGCCGACGGGGCGGTAACCGCCGCTTCGACGAGGCGGGTAAGAACTTCTTCATCAATAGGTTTTGAATCGATCGCGCGATAGGCGCGCCGGGTTTGTAATATTGACAGTACAGGCATAATTCCTCCGTAATGGGATCAATATACTCAAGAAATAATGAATCGTCTTCATACAAAGACAGGGTCTGAGATTCCAGACCCTGCCAAGTGCACATTGAATTGCTTAATCGAGTGGCGAGAAGTCGGACTTCGGTGCGCCACAGAGGGGGCATACCCAATCCTCCGGAATATCAGCAAAAGCAGTTCCTGCCGCTACACCATTATCAGGATCGCCAACGGCCGGGTCATAAATATACCCGCAAAGATTACATTCGTATTGCATCTCATTTCCTCCTGCACCCTAGCATACCGATAAAGTATGGTTCCCGCAAGAAAATTCGTCTATCGGTAGATCGCCAGCACATCCTCAAGGCGTTTCATGAAGCGGCGCCGATAGTGCTCGGGCCCCAGAATCTCCACCGCATCGCCGCATTGGATGATCCGCAAGGTCAGCTCAATCGAGTTCTCGACATCCATGTTGCAGATCCACGAACCGTCCTTCAGTTTTTCCAATTGAGGCTTTCCGTGAACCAGCTGCCTGAATGCGTTCATCGCCGATCGCTCCTTCAGCTTGAGGCTGAGAGGAATCATGTCGATCGCATCAAATGTCTCGGGAGCATCGGGGAATTTGAAGGGTTTGAGGTTGTCGGGGATCGTGTAGGTCTCATCCAGGATCGTGGCGCTGGTGATCGTGGAGATATCGACGGTCACGATCTCGGTGGTGTGTCTCAGTCGTCCGGTGACGGTAATCGGATGGCGGGTTCCATCGGTCTCCCTGAAGCCGATGAAATAGGGGGCAAGCTCGGTTTCGATCGAATCGAAGCCTTTGAGCGATTGAACGATCCGGACGATCCGCCCGCTGACCCAGGAATCGATCAGAACCTCCAGAATCGCATTGAACGCGCTACTCTCCTTCTGGGCGATCAATTGCTTGTCGATCTGCTCGGCGAGCGAAACGATGTTTTCGCTGATCTTCGGGGCATAGGAGCGCATGTTCATCGCGATCTTTCTGAGTCCTGAAGCAAGATGAGGGTTTTGGAACTCGCTGGTGTTCAGGAGCATCTCCGCCGAGAGGTTGATCGCCAAACTCTCATAGACGGAGAGGGCATGGACCTCTTCACCATCCTTTGCCCGAATCTTCAACAGGTTGTTTTCCTCATAGAGGTCGATATATTCGGCAAGCTTGTCGATGTAGCGGCTGATCGTCGAGCGGTGGACGCCGAGTCTGCGGGCGATCTCTGCCCGGCGGAGTCCCTCGGGATGAGAATGGAGAAGCAGTTCTATTTGTGCAACACGTTCGCCCTTCACAACACCCCCTTTGCACCAGAATGCAACAAAACATGGGTTAGTGTACCATAAGATTGAAAGACGGTAAACAGAATGCAACATCCTGTTGATTCGAACCCCGAAGATGATTGTGGTATGATGGGAGTGCGGCATATCAATGATGATAAGGAGCGATCGAGTGAAGATTTCAGCAATCGGGTGTTGTCTGATCGACTACCTCTTTCATGAAGGAACCTACTCGAAATCGGTGTTCAACGAGTATCGGAGCGTTGTTTCCGGTGACGGGGGGTTGCTCGTCGGCGGTCTGGTGTTCGGCGAGCAGCTTGCCGAGTTCACGGGCTTGCCGTTCGATACGCTACTCCGGCGCCTGATTCCTCATCCGGAAGAGGGAGTTGAAAACATCGGCGGCCCGGCGATCATCGCCCTGATCCACGCCGCCCAGCTGCTGTATGACTCGCCGCACTCCTTCCACTTCCATGGTGTCGCCGGTGATGATGTCGAATACCGACTGATCCGGGAGCATATCGCAAAGACGGTGATCGATCCCCGCTTCCTCATCCTTGAAGGGGAGCGCACCCCGACGACCTATGTGCTGAATGATCGGCATGCCCACGGGGGAAAAGGGGAACGCACCTTCGTGAATCTTCTCGGTTCGGCAGCCCATGTCATTGAAGCGGATGTGGGGGATGATGCGTACCGAAGCGACATCGTCCTCTTTGGCGGAACCGCCCTGTGGCCTGCGTTCCACACCCGGATCGATCAGGCCCTCCGCCGAGCCAAAGCGGAGGGGGCATTGACGATCGTCGGCACGGTCTTCGATTTCATGAACGAGTCCCGCTCATCAAGCGAAGCATGGCCGTTCGGGGAGGAGAGCGGGTATCCGTTCGTCGACCTGTTGGTGTGCGACGCCTTGGAAGCGGAGCGGATGAGCGGCCAAAGGGACTTGGAAAAAGCCGCCGCCTTTTTTGACGAGGCGGGGGTTGGTGCCGGGATCATCACCCACGGATCGAAAGAGATCATCGCTTGGTCCAAAAAGGAGAGCGTCTTCGGACATACCCCTTTGACGCACTTCCCGGTGTGTGCCCATATCGACGAGCTGCTGGAAAGAGATCCATCGCTTCGCAAGGACACCACCGGATGTGGAGATAATTTCCTCGGGGGAGTGCTCGCCTCGATCATCGCTCAAGGGGCGAAAAAATGCAGCATGGTCGATGCGATCACCCTCGGTGGCGCTTCGGGGGGATTCACCCTGACCCATCACGGGGGGATGTTCCATGAAACCTACCCGGGTGAAAAACGGAGCTTGCTTGAACCGGTGCTTGCCGCCTACAGCGGGCAGCTCGGTGTGCTATAATCGGATCATGGATGATCGCTTAATCAATGTGGAGATGCAACTCACCTTCGCCCAAGAGACGATTGAGACCCTCAATGGGGTCGTCACGGAACAGGGGATGGAATTGCAGCGGCTGAAAACCCTTGTCGAGAAGTTGGAACGCCGGATCGTGGATCTCGTGGAAGGAAGTGAAGGCGGCCCGCAAAAGCCGCCTCACTATTAATTCAATCGAGCGCGTTCACTGATCGCCGTTGTGTAGGAGCGAAGCCCTCCGGTGAGGTTGTACACCTCCGTAAAGCCGTTCCCCCGCAGAATCCGTTCGGCGAGGTATCCCCGCGTTCCCATCACGCATACGGTGATGATCGGCTTGTCCTTCGGAACCTCGGCGATCCGATTTCTCAACGCGGTGTGTGGAATGTTGATTGAGCCGGGCAGCATTCCCCCCGTCATCGTTTCCATTTCACTTCGAGTGTCGAGGATCACCGCCCCCTGCTCGATGAGATTGTCGACTTCTCTCCAGCTGATCGGGTTGGAGATCCCTTCAAGGGCGTTCATCCCGATGAAGCCGACCATGTTGATCGGGTCCTTGGCGCTGGAGAAGGGAGGAGCGTAGGCGTGTTCGAACTCGGCGAGATCATACACCGTTCCATCCATTCCGATGAACGAGCTGATCACGTCGATCCGTTTGTCGACCCCCTCGTAGCCGATCGCCTGAGCCCCCCAGATCTTCCCGGTGGTCGGATGGAACAGGATCTTCAAGCTCAGGGAGAGGCTGTCTGGGTAGTAATCGGCGTGGCTGGATGTATGGGTGACTGCGCTCTTGTACGGAAGCTCCAAAGCGGCAAGGGTCTTTTCGGCAAGTCCCGTCGAAGCGACGGTGAGATCGAAGACCTTGGCGATCGATGTGCCGATCGTTCCCTTGTAGGGCTTCCTGTTCCCATCGATGAGGGCATCGGCAAGCAGACGGGCCTGCTTGTTCGCAGGGCCGGCCAAGGGCACCGTGATCGAATGGGAGGTCAAGGGACAAGCGAAGCAGATCGCATCTCCCAGCGCCCGAATGGAGGGGTCATTGGTAGTGAAGTATTCATCCACCACGATCGCTCCCGTTGAAGAAAGGACGATCCCGCTTTCTTTCAGGAAGGTCGTATCCGGCCGGACTCCGATGGAGAGGATCACCAGATCGGTTTCCAGCACCTTTCCACTTTCCAATTCGACAAGCACCGCCTCGCCGTTCTTGCTGAAGCCTTTGATCGGATCCTTGAGATGGAGGACGACTCCCTTTTTTCTCATGTGTTGCTGAACCTGAGCGGCAAAATCATAGTCGATGACGCCCATCACCTGTTCCAATGCTTCGACAAGGGAGACTTCAAGCCCCCGGTGTTTGAGGTTCTCCGCCATCTCGAGGCCGATGAACCCGCCGCCGATCACCACCGCCCGCTTTGTTTCGCTGCGGTCGATCGACGCCTTGATCCGATCGATATCCTTGACCGAGCGTAGCGTCATGATTGAGGGATGCTCAATGCCGGGAATCCGCGGGCGGATCGGGGATGCTCCGGGGGAGAGGATCAGATGGTCATATGCTTGTGTATAGGTGGTGTCATCTTTGACATTGCGGACGGTGATCAGCTTTTGGGCTCGATCGACGCTCATGACTTCACTGTTGACCCGGGCTTCGACGTTGAGCACCCGCTTGAAGAGTTCGGGGGTCATCACGAAGAGGGATGACCGGTTTTCGATGACGCCACCGGCATAGTAGGGCAGGCCGCAGTTCGCAAAGCTGATGTGTTCGCCCCGTTCAAAGATAATGATCCGTGCCTTCTCGTCCCGTCGTCTGAGACGAGCAGCCACTCCGGCTCCGCCGGCGACTCCGCCTACAATCAGATATGTTGCCATGATTCCTCCTGAGTAAAGGCCAATTCTTCGGGGATCTGAAGTTCACAGCAGTTATAGGCAAGAACAAGCTCTTCTCCCGCTTCCGTCAAACTGATCACCAAACTCCTTCGATCCGTGATTGAAAGAGTTCGCTGAACCAGCGATCGCCCTTCCAGGCTGTCGATCACGCGTGTGAGGCGTGAAGGTGAGAGATCCAATTCTTTCGCCAATGCCGAAGGCTCGACGATTCCCTTCTCCACCGCACAAAGGAGGAGAGCGTCATTGAAGGAAAGGCCCGTTTCATCTTTCAACCGCTCTTCAAAGGAGCGCAGAGCGCTTTGAAGGCGGCGTATGGCGCACAGATTGAGCATCTGAACCTCCGGATAATTTCGTTTGTCAATAATTGCTTTAGACAACTATAATGATGCCGTATCCCTCCGTCAACAGATCTGATAATAACCTTATAGGTAAAGAATATCTGCATATAGATACTCATTCTCATTAATGTACCCGATAATCTTATATCCACTATAAGGATAAGCGTTTGTCTCTTGACTATTGTTTCAGAATCCTTCATGCTGTTTTCAGGTTGTTCTAGATGTTGTGGCAACGCAGTGTCGGGAAGAAGCCACTTTGTTGCTTCCTTGTTCTACTTCTAGATCTACACCGGATGGAACACAATGGATAGGACGCCAAGGCGTGTTGCTTTTTGCGTTTGCAATCACACCAAATATGGTCGATAGTCATTCCCAACTATCGGCCATTTCTTTATGTAAGCGGTTACATTCTCAGAGTGGATGTATTTGTTGATCAATTCCCAGTATAGTACAAGTATGAAAACAATCCTGTGCTACGGTGATTCCAACACCTATGGATCGAACCCCGGCGGGGGACGATGGGAATATGACAAGCGATGGCCGGGAATCCTCTCTTCCCTATTAGGGGATGGGTACTATGTTATTGAAGAGGGACTTGGCGGACGGACAACCGTCTTCGACGATCCGTTCGAGAAAG
>ERZ795058.386-NODE-386-length-69701-cov-9.866539_pt1 | contig 69701 bp, 33 predicted proteins | sample MGYA00375142_ERZ795058 | MGnify/ENA primary metagenome ERZ795058 (study PRJEB30187, sample SAMN05720210) | activated sludge metagenome | isolation source: anaerobic digester from wastewater treatment plant | place: Japan | collected 2015-04-20 ... | reverse complement strand
CCTGGGGTTCCCCCTGGGGACAGGTTGCCCTCCCCGCCGGGGAGACCCACACAGGGCAGGCGTCCACGGTCTGGACCGATTCTCCGGGGGCCAATTACCCCGCCAATGCCGATACGACCCTGACGACCTTCATCAATATGAGCGGTTCCACCAATCCCGTTTTGAGCTTCTGGCACAAGTATTCCCTGGAGCAGGCCAAGGATTTTGTGAAACTAGAGGTGTCAACGGATAACGGACAGACCTGGAGCGTTCTCCGGTCCTTCACAGGGACGGAAACGGCCTGGAGTCAGGAACGGATTAATCTCGCCGCCTATACGGGACAGGCGAACCTCGGTCTCCGGTTCCATTTGACCTCCGATGGAACGGGCCAGCAGGATGGTTGGTTTATGGATGATCTGATCATCCAGGAAGAGGCCGTGAGCGCCCCTTATCCCTTTACGGACGGAGCCGAGACGGGACCGGCCCCCTGGTTCTATACGTCCCCCTGGGGCAGGACGACAGAGGATTATCACAGCGGAAATTACAGCTGGTCTTGTTCACCCGGGGCCACCTATGCGCCGTCGGCGGATACGTCTCTCCAGGTTGCCATCGATCTGGGCTCGGCGAATATGCCGGTCCTCTCGTTCTGGCAGAAGTATGCCTTCGATACAAACGCGGACTTCGGGTATGTCGAGGTCCGAGAGGCGGGGAGCTCCTCCTGGCAGCGGATCTATTTTGTGACGGGGACCCAGGTCGCCTGGGCGGAGGCCCGGGTCGATCTCTCCATCTATGCAGGCAAGCAGATCGATCTCCGCTTCCGGGTCGTTGCCGACGGGAGTACGGAGGCCGACGGCTGGCATATCGACGACATCCGTATCGGGGAGACCCAGAGTGCCGAACTGATCTATCCCTTTAAAGACAGCCTGGACACAGCCGCCACCTTGACCAATTGGCACAGCGCCTCCTGGTCCCGAGTTCCGGACAGCCGGCCCGGAGCCGGCCCCGGAAGTATGGCCTTTACAGACAGCGCCGCCGGACCTTACGGGGCTCTTACCAACTCCCGGCTCGTCCTGGCGAATATTCTTGACATGCGGACGGCCATCCATCCCCAGTTGACCTTCTGGCACAAGTACGAAACGACGAATCAAGGCGGCAACTACGGCGAATATTCCGATTGCGGCAACAATTACAACCGTGAACACGATTACGGGATCGTTTACCTCTCGACCTACAACGGGCAGGCGGGGACCTGGAAGGAGATCGGCCGCTTCAACGGACAGGCGGCGTGGAAGCGGGAGCAAATAGACCTTAGCACCTGGGCGGGCCTCCCCAATGTCCGCATCGCCTTCGTCATGAACGACAACAAGTCCGAAAACAACGAATGCACGACAAGGCGGGAAGGATGGACCCTGGACGACATCTTCGTGGAGGACGCACCCAAGGATGTGAGCCTGGCCATTACCTCTTCGTCAATGAACAGCGTGGCCCTCTCCTGGACAGCAAATGCGGATGTGGATTTCAATCGCTATGAACTCTATCGCTCCCCGTCACCGGGTGTGACCCGGGGCGCAACCTTAGTGGCCACCATTCCCGCTGTCGGTACGACAACCTACACAGACCCCGTGGCCCTCGTACAGCCGGGGACCTATTTCTACCGCCTGTGGGTTATCGATGCCGATGGAAACGTTTCCATGGGGAGTAACGAGGTCCAGGCCACCTATACCATTCCCGCCAATTCCTATCCCTTCTCTGAAGGAGGGGAGGCGGGAACCGCCAGATGGGCGTTTGGAACGCCCTGGGGTCTGACGGACGTGGAGAAGTACTCCGGGATTTATTCCTGGACGGATTCTCCCGGGACAAACTATGCCGCCAATGCCAATACGAGCCTGTCAACCTTCCTTAACTTGAACGGGTCCACGAATCCCATCCTGACCTTCTGGCACAAATACCTCCTGGAGACGGGGAAAGACTTTGTAAAGTTGGAGGTTTCGACGAACAACGGCCAGGACTGGACGGTTCTGAAAAGCTACACGGGGGTGGAGACGGGCTGGAGTCAGGAGCGGATCGACCTTTCCGCCTATACGGGCAACGCCAACCTCGGCCTCCGGTTCCGCCTTACGTCCGACGCCGCCAATCAGCAGGACGGTTGGTACATGGATGACCTGAAGATCGAGGAAGGGGCCGTTCTGGCCGCCTATCCGTTCCATGACTCCATGGAGAACGGCCCCAGCCCCTGGTTCTACGACTCTCCCTGGTCCCTCGTCCTCCTCCCCGGAGACAAGACCAGAACCGGACTGCCCTCCGTCGTCTGGGCGGACTCCCCGAGCGCGAGCTACGCCAAGAGCGCCGACGCCTCTCTTTATCTGACCATCGATCTCGGGTCGGCCAATATGCCCCTCCTGTCTTTCTGGCAGCGCTATGCCTTCGAGGACAATTCCGACTACGGTTACCTCGAGGTCAAGGAGGTGGGATCGGCGACGTGGAAGCGCCTGTACTTCGTCACCGGGACCTCCCCTTCCTGGGTGGAGGCCAAGGTGGACCTTTCCAACTATGCGGGCAAACAGGTCAATCTGCGTTTCCGGGTCGTTGCCGATGCGAGCGACACCCAGTCCGACGGCTGGTTTATCGACGACGTCAGGATCGCCGAAACGACGCAGCCACCCGTCGCTTATCCCTTCTTCGATAACCTGGACGGCGGGATGACCCAGATCAACTGGTTCCCGGGCAACTGGAGCCTCGTCTCCTCCGTACGTAACAGCGTCACGAGCCTCGCCTTTGTGGACAGTCCTCTCGGGAAGTACGGCGACGAGGTCCAGCCGGAGCTGATCCTCTCCAACACCATCGACCTCCGGGGGGCCGTCCATCCCCAGTTGTCCTTCTGGCACCTGTTTGAGATGGTCAATCAAAACGGCAACTATGGAGAATACTCGGACTGTGGCAACAATTACAACCGGGAGCACGACTACGGCATCGTCTATCTTTCGACGTATAACGGCCAGTCGGGGACGTGGAAGGAGATCGGCCGCTTCACCGGTACCCAGTCCACCTGGAAGGAGGAGAAGATCAGCCTGAGTTCCTGGGTGGGCCTGCCCAACATCCGGATCAAGTTCGTCCTGAACGATAACCGCTCCGAAAACAACAACTGCAACAGCAGGCGGGCCGGCTGGACCCTCGACGAGATCAGGATCGGTGAGGATGCGGCCATTCCGAGCTTCATCCAGAAGATCTCCGGAGACGGACAGAACGGTGAAACGGGCAAGGCCCTGGCCCAGCCCTTTACCGCCCGGATCTATGATTCGGACAGCCGGCCGCGCGCGGGGATCGTCGTTGATTTCGCCGTCGTCGGCGGTGACGGCACCCTCTCCGCCGCTTCTGCGACGAGCGACGCCAACGGCTTCGTTTCGACGGTTCTTACCCTGGGCGCAGTCTCGGGGACCAACACCGTTTCCGCCACGATCAGGGATTCCAGCCCGGTGCAGACGGTGGTCTTCTCCGCCGCGGCCTATGGGGCGGGTCAGGCCATGACCATGAGCAAGGTTTCCGGTGACGGGCAGGTGGGTGTGGTCGGAACGGCGCTGGCCAACCCCTTGGTGGTTCGGGTTACGGACATCTCCGGGCAGCCGGTGGCGGGGGTGAACGTGACCTTCACGAAGATAGCCGGCGATGCCACCCTCGCCGTGACGACGCCGGTGGCCACGGATGACGGCGGCTATGCTGCGAACACCCTGAATTTGGGCGCGGCCACCGGTTCGGTTTCGGTGACGGCCGCGGCCACAGGCCTAGTGGGTTCGCCCGCGGGCTTCACCGCCTATGCCGTTCTTCAGGGCGGCGTCCTCGGCGATACGGACGGCGACGGCATGCCCGATGCCTGGGAGCTCGCCAACGGCCTCGATCCCAAGAACGCCGGTGATGCCGCCTTGGATCCGGACGGCGACGGCCTTGCGAACCTGGCGGAATACAGCCGCGGGACAAACCCGCAAGCGGCCGATACGGACGGCGACGGCATGCCCGACGGCTGGGAGGTGCAATACAGGCTGAATCCCCTCGATCCGTCGGACGCCGCCCGGGACGCCAACGGGGACGGGATAACGAATCTCCGGCATTATCAGGCCGGAACGGTGCCGATCAAGGTTAGGCACTTCCAGGTTGCCGCCATGACGAGCAGATCCGTCGCCGTCTATGGCACATTGACCATCAACGGCCTCCCGGCGGAGGTGGGTGACGAGGTCGCCGTTCTGGATCCCGCCGGGGTGATCTGCGGTCAGTTTACCGTCACGACGCCGGGACAGTACGGCTTCATGAGCGTCTATGGCGACGATGGGGGCACAACGGCCGATGAAGGCGCCCAGCCCGGAGACGTCCTGAGATTCCGGGTGTGGAAGGCTGCCACAGGCGTGGAAGTGGACGCCGTAGCCACGGTGGTCACGGGGACCCAGCCGCCCACCTGGACGTCGGACAACGACATCCTCCATGTCAACCTCGACGCTTCGGGGAAATACGTCATTCCCCTCCATGCGGGATGGAATCTCATCAGCTTCCCCCTGAAGACCTGCTTCTACACCGACGGGGTTCCCGGGACGGCTGACGGGGAACCGGTGGAACCCATGCTTACGGGAACGGTGTTCCAGAAGGTCGCCGGTATCGCCGATGTGTTCGGTTCCATTGCGGGGAAGTATGAGGTTGTCCGGAGTTTCGACGGCAAGGGCGCCCATACCTTCCTGCCCGAAGAGCCGACCTTCAGCACGGTCAAATACATCGCCGGCGGCTATGGGTACTGGATCAAGATGAAGGAGGCGGCGAATCTGGAACTGGTGGGATTGAAAGCGGCGGCCGCCGACTCCCTGGCCCTCCACGGCAACTGGAATCTCGTCGGTTACTGGCATCCCGATGTCCGTTACACCGGCCTGGCGCCGACCGTCGCGTTTCCGGCGGGGGCCGGCATGACCCAGGTGAACGATATTGGAGCGGTCCTCCAGGCGATCCAGGGAGATTACGCCGTGGTCCGGTCCTTCGACGTTCAGGGCGGCCATACCTATGATCCGGCCCTGGGCAGCTTCAACAACTTGAAGTACTTTGGCCCCGGCTACGGGATGTGGATCAAGATGAACACGGTGAAGGATCTGTCGTACTGAGGAAGTGCGGCGGGAGGTTTCTCCCCGATTCCCACCGGGCGCCATAGCTTTTGTTTGCGGAACCGGCGAGGCGCGGCAAGAGGAAGGGATTGGGGATTTGTAGAAAGACCGGAGGCGAGGAGGTTGAAATGACAAAAAAATGGGCAGACCGGCGGCGATTTTCTCTCGGCGGGTTTATGCTGCTGGCCGTATTTCTGGCGGTGATGTGCCCCGGCCCCGGGTGGGGGGAGGAAAGCAAACCGCACCATACCCCCTTCAGCATGGATTTCTACGGGACCATCGCCGGGGCCAAAGCCGGGGACCGGGTGACGGTTTATAACCCCCGGGGTATCCTCTGCGGCGAGTTCACCCTGGACAGGGACGGCCGGTACGGTTTTCTTCCCGTCTACGGCGACGATACGGCCACGGTGGAGGAAGACGGAGCCAGGCGGGGCGACGTCCTGACCTTCCACCTCAACGGGGTGCCCCTCTCGTCCGCGACGCCGATAATCTGGCGGGGGGACCGGGAGAGACAGCGGGTGGATTTCCCGTAAGGCAACGGGGAGAAACAGATGAGGTTTTTCAGCGAGGTTGTTTCTCACGGACTTTACGGTTGATTTCCCCTTATGGCAACGGGGGGGAAACAGCGGCCGACAAAACGACGCCGTTATCGATAGACTTCCTCACCTTCAAGGGGAGGGGCGGGGTAGGGATGGCTCAACATCCGACGGCTTATGGCAAAGGAAGCTACTTTGGGGAAACGGCACATCCGGTTTTTTGCGGTGCGAAGCATGTTTTCCGCGGTGAGGGACATTGCTTGCGTGGTCCTTGCTTACTCGGGGCGATTTGCCCGGCCCCGGCAGGGGATTTCCGGGCAGGGCCGCCGTCCGTCGCCGGAATGGATGCCCCGGATGCTGCTGATGCTGCCGGCGGCTTTTGTCCTTATTTCGGTGCTGCCGGCGCCGCTTGCTGCGGCGTCCCATTTCCAGCTTCCCTTCGCTCCGACGGAATACGGGGACAATTATTGTGATTACCTGGGACTCATACACATAAGGGGCATGGCGGCGCAGGCGGGGGACGAGGTGGCCTTCGTCAATGGTCGGGGAGAGATCTGTGGCACTGTGGCGGTCAATGAAATGGGACAGTACGGCACCGTTCCCGTTTATGGTCATAATACGGCCAACGGCGATCACTTGAGCGTCCGGGTCTGGGATGGGCGGCAGGGCCGGGAGTGGCAGGGCGGAAACATTCGGATGACGCCGGGGACCCCGCGTTCGTTCTTTGTGGCTGCGTCGGTGCCGCCGATCTGGGAGAAAGGGGCGGGCTTCGTCCTCAATATCGAGGTCCTTTCCCCGGCGGGCGATGTGAACGGCGACGGGATCGTGGATCTGGCGGATCTCGTCCTGACCCTGCAAATTCTGGCGGGGGGCGGTGCCGGGAACATTGCCCCGGCGGCCGACGTTAACGGCGACGGCCGGATCGGTTTGGCAGAGGCGGAGTATGTCCTCCAGTCGGCCTCGGGTCTCCGGTGACGGCGGGAGGAACCATAAAGAACCGCCGGACGCAAAGACGTGACGGTAACAACGAAACCCGCATGACGGCATGTCGTCACAAAGCAGGATGAAAATGGCGGGACGAGCTCCGCTGCGTCCGTAGCATCCTTGTTAATGATAAACCGTTGCAGATCAATAACATATGCACGCATTTGCGAGTGAAAAGAAGAACATATTCAAGCTCATGCCGACATTTCCATCAAAACTGCTGTCCCGGTGACGTGGCGATGACGAGGGGAACACAAAGAGAAGGGAAGATGCGAGCCCACCGCCGGCAGCGGGGATGGCGGGCTTTTCCGGTCCTCCTGGCGGGTTGTCTTGCCTTACTCTGCCTCCTGCCCTTGCCCGCCGCCGCGGTGGGAGTCGCCGCCCACTTCGCCCCCCCGGCCCTGACGCCCCTCTGGGCGGACTATCTCGGGTTGCTCCGGATCGACGGCGTGGATGCCCGGCCGGGGGATGAAATCGCCTTTTTCGATCCCCAGGGGGTGTTGTGCGGCTCATATACTGTTGATCAGACGGGCCTTTTCGGCATCGTCCGTGTCTATGGCGACGACCCGGCGACGCCGGATGTCGATGAGGGGGCCGTGGCGGGAGATGTCCTGACGGTAAAGATCTGGGATTCCCGCCGTCAGGTGGAGTTGACCGGGCCGGATCTCGTCCTGCGTCCCGGGACTCCCCCCGGTGGGTCGTCTTTCCTGGCCGCAACCGTTCCCCCGGTCTGGCAGGATCGCCAGGGCTATGTCCTCGATATCGACACCGCCGGTCATTACGCCTCCCCTGCCGTTACTCCCTACATCGGCAATTATTTAGGAGCGTTGACCATTGAAGGCGTCCCGGCGGACATCGGCGACGAGGTGGCGGTGTTCGACAGCGACGGCATCCTTTGCGGCCATACCCGGATCACGACCCCCGGCCAGTATGGGATCATGGAGATCTACGGTGACGACCCCGCCACCGGCGCCGTGGATGAAGGGGCAACGGAGGACGGGACACTAACCTTCAAGGTCTGGTCGAAGAAGACCGGCAAGGAGTACGCGGGTGAAAAGCTCAGACTTGTCCCCGGGACCGCCGCCGGTTCTTTCCTCCCTTCCCTGGCGCCGCCGGTTTGGCGGGTTGACACCGGCTATGTTTTGAATATCGAAGCCTTAGAGGAGATTGTCCCGCCGCCGGTGGCGACCGTGGCCGGTGTTCCGGCCTCGCCGACCGGACAGACAGGGGCCACCCTGACCGTGGGCGGCGCAGGAGTTGTTGTCTATAAATACAAGCTGGACAGCGGCGTCTATTCCGGGGAGGTATCGGTGGCCGAACCCATCGTCCTTAGCGGCCTGACTGCCGGTGAACACACCTTATATGTCCTGGGTAAGAACACTTACGGAAATTGGCAGGCGGAGACTGGGCCCACCGCCGTCGTCTGGACCGTGGATCTGACGGCCCCCGTAACGACGCTCATCAGCGGACCGGCGGAAATAACCAACAGTTATGAAGCGGTATTTGTCTTCAGCGCGAACGAACCCGCCACCTTCCTGTGTCTGTTGGATGACGGTGAATTTACCTCCTGCACGAGCCCCCTAACCATTACCGGCCTTACCGAGGGCAATCATCACTTTACCGTGAAGGCGACGGATGGGGCGGGGAATGTCGAGACGGCACCGCCGGGCCATTCTTGGCTGGTGGATCTCACCCCGCCGGTGGCGACCGTGGCCGGTGTTCCGTCCTCGCCGACCGGACAGACAGGGGCCACCCTGACCATGGGCGGCGCAGGTGTGACGGCTTACCGCTACCGTCTGGATGGCGGGGTATATTCCGGTGAGACGCCGGTGACGACGCCGATCGTTCTGAGCGGACTGACCGAGGGGAGACATACCGTTTCCGTTATCGGCCGGGACGCGGCGGGGAACTGGCAGGCGGAGGGGGCGGCGACGGAGGTATCCTGGCTGGTGGACACCCAGGCCCCGCAGTTGACCGTTACCGAACCGCCGGAGGGGTACAAGACCCACCTGCTCGCCCTTACCCTCCGCGGTCAGGTTCAGGATATCACCGCCGTGACGGTTGCCGTAACCTTGGAAGGCGAGGTATATCACCCCGCTGTGACCGGCGGCGCTTTCTCTCAGCCCCTTTCCTTTCCCGCCCGGAACCGGGACTATGTAATCGAGGTTCGGGCCGTGGACGAACTGGGCCGGCAGACCGGTCTCCAGAGAACGGTCACGGTAATCAACACCCCCCCCGTTCTGAAACATACCACGGTCGGCACCCAGGCCGGCAAGTCAGTAGAAGGGACCCTGACGGCGACGGATGCCGACGCCGACCTGCTGACGATCCGCGAGGGTCCGCCCCTGTGGTATTTCTACATCTGCAGCACCATGTATCCCTGGTCCACTTATGGTTATCTTCCCCTTTCCGCTGAAGAGATGCTCGCGGTTATCACCGGCGGTCACAAGGGGATGCTGGTCCTGGACCAGGAGACCGGTCGGTATCTCTATACCCCCCGGCCCGGCGCCACGGGTGAGGACATCTTCGTCTTCCGGGCGAACGACGGCGAAGAGGATTCCGGTTTTGCCTACCTGAAGATCGTAATCGGCGCCATGGCCGGCGACGGGCAGGGTGAGGAACCGACGGCGACACCGCTGGCCGTCCTGCCCGGGGATATAAACGGGGATAACAAAGTGGATCTCGCCGACGCGATTCTCTCCCTCCAGACGGCGGCGGGTCGGCAGACGACGGTCAACATCGCCGGGGACGTCAACGGCGATCATCGCATCGGCCTGGCGGAGACCCTCTATGCCTTGCAGTACATCTCCGGATTACGAGGATCCGGTGCCGCCGCATACGCGGTTGCCGATTATTTCCCCGTCCAGGTGGGGGACTGGCGGGATTTCCGCGACGAAGGAACGGGAACCGTTTACCGGACCGTCGTTTCGGGGACCAAGCCGATCGGCGGGATGAGCGCCTTTGTCTTTTCCTACGCCAGCGGTTATCGGGAATACTACACCACCGACGCCGCCGGGTTAATGCTCCATGGCGTCTATGAGCCGGCGGGGTCGTTACCGGGGGAATACCTGTTCGACGCCCCCCTGCTGCTCATGACGGCGAACGCCAGGATCGGCGATCGTCAGGTCTCCTCCGCCCACTATTCCTTTTCTCTTTACGGAGTGACATATCAGGTTCTGATCACGACGGCCACAACCTTGGTGGGGCTCCAGGACGTGACCACCCAGAACGGCGTCGTCAAGGATTGCCTTCTCGTTTCCCTGGAAAGGACGGAAACCATGGCGGGACAGACCCAGCCCTTCGTTTCGACAACGATCCTCTACTGGTTTGCCAAGGATATCGGGTGCGTAAGGCAGGTGGACCAGACCCAGTCCGTAACGATCTCGGCGGCCTCTGTAAAGGGTAACTACCGGTCTTTTTGAACCGGTCGCAGGATGCCTCGACGGTTCCTGTGAACCTGGCCGGCCGGAAGATCCGGTGAAAGAATCAATTGTGCGCTCAAAAGGAAAGAGATTTATAAATGACGTGTAAAATCAGATATATAAAGCCTCCCCCCGGGAAAACACCGAATGATGTTTTCCCGTTTTCCTTCCTTGCGAAAAGATGGTGATTGGTCCTGGGGCCCTTTGCTGGTGTCGCTGCTGCTCCTTAAATCACTTTCTCGTCCCTGATGCGGTCTGGAGAATGTAGATCAGCTCCGGGGCGCCGATCTTTTGATCGCCGTTGACGTCGGCAGTGAGATCCGGAGCCGCGCCTGCCGGTGGTGACAGGGCCAGGATCTGCAGGGTCAGGACGGCGTCGGCCAGATCGACCAACCCGTCCGCGTTGACGTCTCCTTTGAGGGTCTTTATCCCGGTAAGATCGATGCCCAGAACCCCGGCGATGGTAGCGACGCTTTCATCGGCGTCGGGGCAGGACACTTTCAGGACATAGGCTTCATGAACCCCCGGGTTGTAAGAATAATAACTGCTGCCGCTCTTCAGGGAGGCCGCGAGGGTATAGCGGCCCCGGGTAAGTGTCCCGTTCAGGGCGGCATTGCTCCATCCCAGGACCGGTGTGTCGCCGGCGCCGAGTGCGGCGGTGTAAAAGGCCTGATTGCTGTAGCCACGGTCGCCGGTGATTGTACAGGCACCGTCCAGTATCGCGGCATGGCGGTAAATTTCCGATTGGGACTTGAACTGGCCGGCTAACTCGTAACTCTTGCCGAAGCCGACCGAATCATCCAGTACCAGGGCGTTAAAGGATTTTTCAATCTTCCTGCCCGCGGCGGTGGCGATGACGGTGATTTTAGCGGCGGTGCCGCCGGATCCGGAAGGAGCTGCAAGATTCAGGACACTGCCGGATATTTGGGGCTGGACGGCAAGGGCGTTGGTGGTTCTTGCCTGGAGTATCACCTCGTCGCCGTTCTCATCCCGGGCATCCACATAGAGTTGTGACGCCGGTTGGAGGGTATTGTTCAGGATCAAATCGGTAAAGACGGTATTGATGACCGGGGGGACGTCGGCGCCACCACCGGAGACCCATCCACAATCGCCACCGCTGCAGGGCTTGATGCGGAAGTAGATGGTGAGGGTGCCGGGGTTGGTGGTAAAGGAATAGCCTCCGGCCTGGACGGTCTGGTCCAGGTAATAGAAGTCGTTGCTGCTCCCGCCCCAGCCCATGTTGAGGTGAATCCTCCGCCCCGTGGCATCGGAGGCGTAGCCGTCGGCCACGACCATATGACCCGGCAGACTGAGAAGCACCGGCCGTTCGGCATCGATTTCCGCCCTCAGGGCGCTGAAAAAGTTTTCCAGGTTGCTGTTGGTCATGCTTTGCAGCAGGTTCGAATAACCGAAATTCTGGATCACCGCGGTGGTGTGTAGATAGGCGGAGGATCCGTCCACGCCGTAGGCGGTATGGTTGGCGATACCCAGATCGCTCATGAGGCTGGCCACCTGGTCGGCCTGCCACGTCGGTGTGGCGGCGTCGACGGCCTCCGGCATCTGGTCCCAGTTGTAGGTTTTAAACAGGATGGCCTTCAGGGGCTGACCGTTCCAGGTGTAGGAGGCGATCCCCTTTGCCGCGGCCGGATAGCGGTGGTACTTCATGACCTGGGCGAGGGCGGTATTGACGCACCCGGTGAGGGTGGCGGCGCCGTCGAGGCGGGGGGTGAACTTATTGAACGGGTGACCCTGATTCCATATTGTTTTTATGAGCCAGGTGTCGGGGGTATAGGCCAGGGGTTGACGGGCGGGCGGGTAGTTCAGGAGAAAATCCCACCGGGCCTGGGTTTCGCTTACCGACAGGACTTCGCGACCGGCGGCCGGCTGGTCTTGACCCTGGGCCGCCCGGGCCGCGCCCTCCAGCTCCTGCCGAAGGTAAAGCTGCACCGCCGGCGGCAGATCCTCGAAGTCGCGGGTAAAAGAATATGCTTTTACCGGGGACAGATTCGTGGTCGGGGCAATGAGGACGTAGCCCCCGCCGGCGAGCCGGACCAGGGCACCGCTGGCGATGGCGGGCAGCCCGGGGTTGAGGCTGTTTTCCTCGAGGAGATCGACGGCGGCAATTACCTTGTCGCTGTTCCGGAAGGCGAGGAAATTGGCGGTGATCTGTTCGTAGGGAACGGCCGCCATCACCGCGGAGAGATGCAGCAACACGGTGAGAACGACGATAATCTGAAGGATCGGTTTATTAATCGCCGCGAACATGTCTTTAGCTTTTTGTCTCAAGATGTCACCTTTCTTTATGCAAGTTATCCTCGTTTACTTCCCGGCAGAGCGCCGCCTGGCGGACGTGGACTGCGGATAGAGACGGGGGAGCCGGGCCTATTTGACGATCCCCGCCGCCACGCCGTTTATCGTCCCTCCGGTCCCTGATGTCACCTGATAGCCGCCGCCGGCGGCGCCCTGGAATTTGACGTTCAGGGTCGTGCCGGGAACGTCCGTCCGGTTCAAGGCGCCGCCGCCGTTCACAGCCGCCCCCCAGTTGCCCGCATTGCCGGCGGTTGCGGTCCAGCGCTGCATGTTGAACGAGGCGGTCATGTCGTTGCCTCCGGTGTTGGCGCGGAGAGTGATCGGGGCGGTGTTCAGGACCGGCGTGTCGGTGAAGGTTCCCGTGACGCTGTTGGTCCCCCAGATCCGGGGGGTGCTTTCAGTCTGGAAGCGCAGAAACTGGACGCCGTTCATCTGAATGTCCATGTTGTTGCCACGGCCGGCGAAATCGGCCCGGCCGACCTCGGAACAGGGGATGCGGGTGGCCTTTTCCATCGCCGCCCGGTCCGTGGCGTTCATGCTGTTGAGCCGGGCGAAGAATTGGGCGGCGTCCACAAACGCTCCCTGCTGGAAAGACGTCCAGGTCCTGGGGTTAGCGGGATCGAAGAGCCCGCGGATCTCGCCGCCCATGACGGAGATTCGGGCGTTTATCCAATCCGCCTTGGCGCCGGTGACAACTCCGGTGAAGGAATTTGCCGTGAGATCGACATGGTCGATCCGGGAACTCATTATCGTCGTGTCATCGCTGCCTTCCGTTGCGACCGAATATTCCCAGGCCACGGTTTTGTTTGCCCACGTGGCGGGATCGCCGGAATATTCTCCGCCCGTAGTGCCGCTCCAGATACCCCAGATGCCGTCACCCTGCAAGGCGGGATCGATTATGACCGCACTGCCCATAATTGTGCCCAGCCGCAGGTCTATCTCCGGCGCCGCCTCGCTCCAGGTCAGGGGAGACAGTCCGGGATCAGCGAATGATACCGGTTGACTGGAATTGACGAGAATATTGGCGGCGAAGTTTTGGGGAGTCAGCTCCGGGCTTATCTTTTGTCCGTCCGGGGTCATGACAAAGGTGCTGGTGATGCCGCCGCTTCCCTCCCAGGCCCCGGCGCCGGGATAATAGTTACCCGTGAGATCATAGGATTGGGCATTATCGTCCCAGCTGTGCAGGATGCCGATGTTTCTGTCCCTGTCCATATACAGGCCGAAGAGGGTGGCCTGTACCCGGTTGGCCCGGTTCACGGCGCCGCCGAGATAGGAGACATAGGCGCCGCCGACGGGCGTTGTGGAATCGGTGTAGGGGTCGTCCGTCTTCAGGGGATTGGAACTGTACAGGATGCCGCCGAAGAGGAACGGTTTGCTTCCGAGGAAACTGGTGTCGTCAACCAGGATGAATTCCGTCCGGCTGGTCCGGGCGGCGGCCCAGAGGTCGTCATGTCCGGCGAAGATGCCCTGAAAGTTGCCGCGGGAGTTGAAGCCGTACATGCCGTAGCCGACCACTTCCCCTTTCGGCGAATAGGCCAGTGCGGCCATGGCCTCGAGATAGGCGTTCCGGTTGTCGAAGGTGATGTCGTTTTGCATGAAGGAATATACGCTGGGCTGGGCATCCGTCCAGACGGTCTTGATGGTCTGGCTGTAATAGGTCATGTTCTCCTGGTTTGGACCGCCGGCGTGGAACGATGTATTCACCGCCTCCCGCAGTGAAGGATTGGCATAGCTGCCCCATCCGTAACGGCTGCCGTCCCGCCGGTCCCGATCGTTATAGGCGAAGGAGTAGAACTCGCCGTTGCCGTAGTCACGGTACCCGGATATTTCGTGATCCAGGACGGCGCTGGTTCCGTCGATACGGCTGGCAAAGGTAAGGGTTCCGGTCGTCTCCTTCCGCCAGACGCCGCCGGAGACGGCCTGCCAGGTCCCCTCCGTTCCCCCGGCCACATCGGGCCGGTAAGACCCCGTCATCTCGCCGGAGATGGTTCCCGCCTTTGTCAGGGTGAGAAACCGGCCGGAGATGTCGCCGTTGATGAATCCGTTCTGCCATAGCCCGCTGTTTACGCCGGCGAACCATACGCCGCTGTCCGGATAGGTGACGGGGATATCCGTGGTGGTCGTATAAGACCCGAAGGAGCCCAGACCGGAAAGATTCATGGCCCAGGCGCCGGCCTGGTCCGGATTGCGGTAGCGGTTCATCACCTCGTGATTCAACTGGAAGATGCCGTAATCGGGAAGCCCCTTGATGTTCAGGGTCCAACCAGGGGTATCGTAACCGGTCAGGACGCCGGAGCTCGTTCCGGAGCCCAGAAAATATCCCTCCCGGGAACCCAAATCCACAGAGGCCCCCATATAACCGCCCTGCAGGTTGACCCAGTTGCCGTTGCTCAGGCGGTTGAGGAGCTTGTCGGGGGTAAAGGGAAGCGCGGCGCCCCGGTAGAATGGTTCTTCCCGGTAAAGGCGCCCCGTGGCCTCCCACATGAAAAGATCACCGGAAACGGCGCCGGCGGAAATACCGCCGCGAAGGAAACCCGCCTCGGTTCCGGTGGGATTGACATAGAGGCCGTAGAGGACGCCGCTCAGGTTGTTTGCCGGTCCGGTCCCGCCTTCCGTGGAAACGGCGCCCAGAAGATTCAGGTAGTAGGCGTCGCCGTCCGGGGTGGTCCTCCTCTGCGATGCGGCGTCATAGCTGAGCAGGCGGGCATTGAAAACCGCCGCGCCGGAGAAGTCGCCCGTTTGTCCCAAAAAGTACAATTCCGCCTGGTTGTCCATCGTGGTATCCTTCAGTCTGGCTGCCCCCGCCATCAGACCGGAGAAATCCGCCGCCCGGACCACGCTGTAAACGTCGTTGGACCAGGGCCGGTCGTTTCCGGCGAAGGAGCGGACATAAACATCCGCCGGGAAGGGGTCGAGGGGAGCGGCCGGATGGTAGATGGAGCCCGCCGGCAGATTGCGGGAAACCGGATCGTAGTAGGGGGCGGTGCCGCTGAGATTGGGGATGGGCGAAAGCTTCTTGGTCCCGCCGCGGCTCAGCATCCATACCTTGCCGGTGGCGGCCCGATAGGACAAATAGGAGCCGTCGGGCCGGTAGATCCAGGAGTCGCGGTACCGGCCGCCCAGGGCGTCGTCGTAGGCCTCGATCCGTTCCTGCTGGAACCCCTCGGAAAGGCTGCCGCCGTCCCGGACGAAATAGTCGTATTCATATTGACTTTTCCAGAAGCTGTCCCGGCCGGGGATGGTGGCGACCGTTTGCATCCGTGTATAGACGCCGTGGTGGATCCGTCCTTTTACCGATTGATAGACGCCGCTTGTGTCCATCAGGGTGTATGGATCGGGTTCGCCGGAAAAGCTGCTGCTGAAGTACATGGGGGTCCGTGTGTAGGGGCCGATACCCGTGGCCTGCCAGGTCGTATCACCGACAGCGGCATTGGCGACGGTTCCGGAAAGGTTGTAGCGGGCCAGATTGGTCAGGGCATAGCCGCTGAATACACCGCTCATCCCCGGACCGGCCTGGCCCATACCCGCCAACCGTCCTTTCCATAAGCCTTCCTCGGTGACGTCCGTTGTATTGTGGAACTGGCCTCCCACGGAAAGATCGGCGGTCGCCATGGCTGTGGCATCGAAGGTTCCCCCGAAGGCGGCATTCCAGATTCCCCAGTTATTCTGATCAGCTATCCGCATCGCGTAGCCGTCGACGACGACGTCCTTGACCGTTTTGCCAAGGAAGAGCCCGCTGCTCCGGGTAGCCTGGAAATTGTTGACGACGAGGGATTCCAACAGGTTTGCCGGCGACACCGTCGTTGCCTGCTCTTCCCGGCCGCTGATCAGGGACAGGTTGTCTTGCCACAGGTTTGTGTTTCCGCCGTAATAGGCCCCGGAGATGACTCCGCCGGCCATGCCTTCCAGATAACCGGCCTTGTTGCCTGCGGTGACATAAAGGACCAGTGCCTGACTCGCAAGGGTGTCGTCCTGCCAACTGCCGGTCAGATAACCGCGGAAAGCTCCTCCGTCCACGGCCGTTCCGGCGATGTTGCCCACCCCGGTTCCATAACGGAGCAGGGAGGGCTGATCGGCGGCGGTTTGAAGATAACTGCCCATCATCGTCAGGGACGCCTGGGAGTTCCATCCGGTGGAAGCACTGCCGAGGAGCCCGGCAAGAGTGCCTCCGGCGCGGAAAGAAGTACCGTCGAAGTATTGCATGGATCCCGACATGATGCCCTTCATGGTCAGGGGCGCCAGATCGTAGGTGCCCACCCCGACACTGTCATACGATGCGGCGACCAGCGGCTGATGGCCCGTGGAGTAACTCCCGGCGTATCTTAGCGTCATGGTTCCCAGGTAGTCGGTATCGAGATATCGGAATCCCGACGGCATGGCTTCCTGAAGGGTGACATGGCCCTGACCGTCATCAGTGCCGGTGAGAGCGCCCATGGTGACGAAGAACGAACCGTTGACCGGGGTTAGGTTGTAGGCGCCGTACATTGCCGTCCAGGTGGTGGGGCTCCCGCCGCTGTAATAACCATTGCCGGCGGGATGGTAGCTCCACATCCCGAGGATGCCGCCGTCGGTGCGCCGGTAGCCCCTGATCTGACCGGTTACGGTTTCGGCGGCGAGACCTCCGGCGGGATCGACATCGCGGAAATAGGGAAAGGAGACATCCGCAAAGGTCTGGAACGGCCCTGAGGCGGTATAAGGCGTCCAGACGCGGGTTACCGTACCGTTACCGCTGAGGGTGCCTTCGTTGAAGGTTCCGGAGAGGCTGCCCGTGAGATAGCCAAGCTTTCCCTCCTTGTTCGCCAGGCCGTTGTACAGGCCGCGCCACGATCCCACGATTACCGCCAGGTCTGTATTCGAGGCCGCGCCGTCGCTCATAATTCCGCTGGAGGTGGTTACGGTTGTGGCAAGCGAGGAACCGGCGGCGGCTAAACTAATATTTCCCGTACCGGTTGATTCGCTGATCTTTCCCGAGAGAGTGCCGTTTAGAGCACCGATGGCGATGTTGTTTGTGAAAGTAGTGCCGCTGCTGATGGTCCATGTGTATGATTGCGTGGCCGAGGCATTGCCCACCATGTCAACGCCCAGGTATTCCAGGACATTGATGCCGTCGGGAAGGCCGCTCAGGGAGATGCTGGGAGAGCTGCTGCTGTTCCAGGCGCCGCCGTTGATCCGGTAGGTGTAGGTAGCCGGTTCGTTGGCGGAAAAACCGAAGGTGGCGGTATTGGTGTCCGCCGTCCCCGGAGGAAATGTAGTCAGCACGACCTGGGGGGGGGTGGTGTCCCTTTGAATGATAGGTTCCACGATGATCGATTGCGTCGGGTTGACCGGCGGCTGGACGACCGGTGTGACCGGTGGCGCGACCGGTTCCGTGAACTGTGTCCCGGATGTGGGCTGGGCGGGGGACGGCAAGTCCGTGGACGTTGTGGTTCCTGCCGTTTGCTGTGGGGTTGTGGTTCCGGTCACCGTCCCGGTTCCGGTTGTATCGCCCGTAGCGGTTCCTGTTGTCGTTCCGGTTGTTGTCCCGGTTCCCGTGTCGCCGGTGGTTCCGGAAGGTTGTTGCGTTTCGCTGCCTTTGGTTTCCCGGGGTTTTGTCTCCTCCGTCTTGGTCTGCTGCGGGGGCTTTTCATCCTTCGGTTTTTCGGTTTTTGACTCTTCCTGTTTCCCCTCTTTCTTCTCCTCCGGTTTGCCCTTGTCTCCTTCCGGTTTCTGGGCGCCCTCCGGTGATTTCCCCTCCTCTTTCTTTTCCTGCTTTTCTTCCTTGCCTTTTTCCGTAGGGGTGGTGTCTTTGGCGTGTTTGTCGATTTCCACCGATGTCGCCGGTCGCAGTGTCGGGGGACGGTCGGGGGCCGTCACCACCATGGCCTGTCCGGCATTGATGGTGACGATCCGGGTGGGCATCTTGACATTGTAGCCGTAACCGCTGCCCCGCTGGAAGGCGAATCCGCTCTGGCCGTTCTGGAAGTAGGCGAAGAACATGGTACCGCGGACACCGCAGATGGCGGTGGGGGTATGTACTTCGAAGACCCCCTTCTTCTGGAGTTTGTCCACGACGGCCTGGGTCTTGCCGCGGAAAAGACTGAAATAACTTTTCTTTCCCTCTTCCGGCTGGTACTGGGATACACGCAGGCGGGTGTTTTCCGCCAGTCTCAGAACATTGCCGTCCAGAAATTTCACTTCCGCCTTGGACTTGCTCTTCGACCTGAGGATGTCGCCCACACTGACCGGGTCGCCCGCCCGGACGTCCCTCGTCACCCCGCCGCCGGTGGTCAGGTCCACCCTTCCCTCTATTGCGGTTATCGTCCCCACGGGGGCTGCCTGAACGACCGGAGGCAGAAAAAATATACATACGAAGATTAACGATAATAACAATTTGACCTTTCTGTTCATTGTTATGCCCTCCCCTTAGTCAAGGGTTGTCGGATTTTTATCTGTTTGCCTTTTTTTCGCCGTTTTCTCGCCGTTAGATTATAACGATCGCCGGGATTTGTGCAATGCCCGGCCTGTGATCTTGGTCACAGACCAGGTGTGATTTTTTCACACGGGCTTCCATGACCACAGGCAGACAAAACGGCTGATGAAAATATCCGGATCGCTGCGGACATCTTCAGACAAACCCCCATGCCCGGCGCGATCACAACGAAGCATGAAAATAATCGGGCACTTGTCTACATTTTCATATAAATTTTCATGCCGGGGCGGCACCCGCGAACTTTGAAAATAATTTAAGTGAGGTCGCCCCGGTGTATTTTCATGCTAACCCGTCAGAAACGCAATTCACAGCCGGCGGAGTACAGGCTCCGATCGTAATCGTAAGCATAAATGTTGGAATTTGCTCTGGTTCCAGCATATTGCACCAGGAGGCTCAAATACCGGTTGATGTCCAGGGTAAGCCCCACGGCCCCGGTGTAGATCTGGTCTTTCCTCTTGATATTATTGTAGCTTGTGTTTTCGTAACGATAACTCTGAAAGTAGGCGTCGCCGCTGATCTGGAGCTTCAAATTCTTCCAGAGGGGATAGATCAGGTTCGCGGTGAGGCGTAAGCCCTGATTGTCGTAAAAAATGCCGTAAGTGTTGTTGATGATGTACCCGCATTTGAGGTTGAAAATGCCGGTGGGGGCGAACAGCCACATCCAGCTTATATAGCTGTCCAGCCCGGAGCCGCTCATATCGTTCAATTCCGGATTGGCCACGGTTTTGAAATTGTTGTTTTTGGCATAGGCTCCGGAGAGTTCGATAATGTGATTGGCGGCGGGAAGGAAGCGGACAAGCGGTCCGACGACGCCGTTTTCCGAATAACGGCGGTAGCCGCCGCCGTTGTTGTCATAGTCCCCGCGTTTCATGACGAAAGTGTAGTTGGCATTGATGTTGATGGCGAAGGAACCGAAATTGAAACCGGGAGCAGCGGAAAAGGACTGGGCGTAAACATCGTACGTCGTTGAGTTTTTCTCGTGGACGTTACTCAGGGCGGTGAATCCGGCATTGAAAAGCCAGTTGCCGGGGAGAATGGGGATGAAGTCCAGGCGGGCTGTCGAAGACAGTCCGAAGCTCTTCTCGCTGCTTTCGTTTACGAAATTGTTGGAGCTCTGCACTTGAGGCGACGTGTCCGGGTAATACAGAAACGGCTCCTGGAGCATGTTGGTGTCATACTGACCGAGGGTGGTGAGGGTGAGTCTTAAAGGCCGTTGCAGAAAACTCTGCTCTTCCACGAGGTCCTGATAGCGTCGGGCGAAGGTGCCGAGATCCGACAGGGGGTCCTGGGTGACGGCGGCCTGGAACCGCTCCTTGGCCTTCGCGAATTTCCGGTCGCCCATGAGGGCGATGCCGATCTGGAAATCCGCCGCCTGAGTATAATTCTTGTCCAGTGTCTTGGCCTTTTCGAAGGAACCGATGGCCGCGGAGAATTTTCCCTTTCGCGAGAGGATCATGCCCTTCAGGAAGGCTGTCTTGGCCGGGTAGATGTCGTTTTTTTCAGCGACGGCGATCCATTTTTCCGCCTCCTCGATCTGTTCCGTCTGAATCAGCACATCGATCAGTTCCACAGCCGCTTCCTTGATGGACGGCTTCAGGGTGACCGCGTCGGTAAACTGGGGGATGGCCTGTTGAAAATTGTTGGTTTGTTTGTAGCACATTCCCAGAAAGAAGGCGGCGGTCGATGAGGAAGGATCCCGGCGGCGAACCTCGGTGAGGATCTCTATAGCCTCTTCGTAATTTTCGTGCTGATACTGGCCTATGCCGTCTTCGATTCGCGCCTGCATTTTATCCGTTCCGGTCTCTGCCGCTCGGAGCTGCCCGGTTCCTGACAGCGGCGAACCCAGTGTCAAAAAGATCAAGACCACAAGTAAAACATCAATAGCTTTAATCTTGTTCCCCATAGCTGCGCCACCCTCATTTCCTCTAATGAAAAGCGGATAATATCTATAGGGAATATTTCGGGATAAGACAACTTTTTTTTGTCCCGCCTATGGGCCCGGTTCGTCCGGTTGACAACCGATATCCCGGAGGATGAACGCTTTCTTTCTCACCTAAACATATGTAACAATGGGGCCGGGATAGTTCTCCTGAAGGATTGACGACGCACAGGGGATTTTGTTTGACTTGCCCGGGGAATTCAATTATGTCTCACCGTTGTGGAGACCGCACGTTCCGGTCTATGTTTTCCGGACCCGCGACACTGCCGGCCCCTCAATATCGGAGACTGTCGTAATTATCGTGATGAAAGAAAAAAAAGTTCCACCGGACGCCTTTCCGGACCGAGATCCCTCTCCCTGCCGCCAGGCCGGCCGGTTCGAGAGTATCGGCGTAAAGCTGCCGGAGACACGCCTTACCACCAAGGAAATCATGGCGGGCGTGAAGATGTGGGGGAAGATCGATCTCGAAGGGCTCACCGGCATCGTCGAGCGCCGGATCTGCTCCGCGGGAGAGGATTCCTATACCTTGTCCATCGCCGCCGCCCGGGATTGTCTTCGTTATTCCCGCTACCGGGCCGAAGATCTGGAGATGATCATCTGCTGCTCGATCACCCGCTACCGGGAAGGGCTGAACTTCGTTTACGAACCGCCGGTTTCGCTCACCGTCAAAGAAGCCATAGGGGCCTCCCAGGCCATGAACTTCGACATCACCAACGCCTGCGCGGGCATGCTTACCGGGGTCTATATCATGAATGATTTTATCCGACGGGGGGTGATCAAATGCGGCATGGTCATCTCCGGCGAATATCTCTCCTCGGCGGTCCGTAACGCCGTTCCCAAGGTTAAAACGGTGTTCAGCGGCCAGCTTGCCTCCCTAACCGTCGGCGACTGCGGGGCGGCGGTAATCATGGAAAGGGCCCCCGCGGGCGGCGGCGGGCTTCATGTCTCCAATTTCCTCACCCTGGCTAAGTACAGCGACCTTTGTATCGGTGAGCCCTGCGCCTACGCCCCGGGGGCGCAGATGGTCACCGCGGCCCGCAAGATCCATCAGGTGGCCATCGCCGATTCCCCGCCCATTTTGAAACGGGCCCTGGCGGAAGCGGGTGTCGAATACGGCGACATCGATCATTTCATTCCCCACCAGACCTCCATCCGGGCCATCTATTCCGGCGGTAAACACCTGGCGAGGTATCTCGGCAGCAATGTCAAGAACATCGTCACCAACTTTCAGGAATACGGCAATACCGCCTCGACCACCCATTTTCTGGCCATGTACAGATACCTCCGGGAGGGCAGGTTCAAGAAGGGGGACAAAATCTTGATTATGGCTTTTGCCTCGGGGCTGGTCATCGGGGTGGTGATTTTTACTATGGACGATTTGGTGGATCGGTATGGGAGCGCTGATTGAAGCAGCCGCGGTAAGTCGTCCGGGGTTTTTCCGCGGCGGTTCGGTGGATCTGGCCGTAAAGGCGGCAGCGGACTGTCTCGCTGCGGCGGGACTCGATCCCAATGACGTGGGGATCCTCGTCAATACAGGCATCTACCGGGACCGGGACATCGGCGAACCATCGATCGCCTCTTTCATTCAGCGGCGTATCGGGGCCAACGAGATCTTCACCGGCGCCCGCAGCACCTTTTCCTTTGATCTGAACAACGGCGGCGGCGGCATAATCACCGCGGCGATGATCGTGGATGGGTTTCTTACCTCCGGGACGGTGAAATACGGTCTGATCGTAACCAGCGACAATGAACCTCATCCCGGCCAATGTGTATCCTACCCCTTTATACCGGCCGGAGCGGCGCTCCTTCTTTCGGCCGGGAGAGAGGATGAGGGTTTTGTCGGTTTCCGGACCGATACAGAAGGAAAGTATGCTGCCGATTTCACGAGTCGGATCGAATGGCGGGAAAAGAAGGGGAAGGAGAGAAACATCCTGGTAGTAAGGCAAGAGCAGGACTATGCCGCGCATTGCGCCCTTTGCGCACGGAAGTCACTGGATCTTTTCCTCGCGGAAATGTCCCTGCGGATCGAAGACATAGACATCGTCATCCCCTCGCAGAGCCCCGCGGGATGGCTGGAGGAGATCAAGAGAATCGAAGGGATGGAAAGACGGCTCGTGGTTCCGCCCGGCGGCCCGCCCCGGATGCATACGGCGGGGCCGGGGTTCGCTCTGGCGCTGGCAAGACAAGACGGCCGGTTCGACAGGGCGAGAAACTGTCTCTTTCTCACCGTCGGCGCCGGAATTACGGTATCCCTTGCCTTGTACAGAAATCCGGCCCGCAAGAACCAATGACGCCCGTATAAATCAAGAACATAAAAGATGAAAGGCCATGGGCTGCCTCGCCGATGAAACTTGTACCCGCCGTGTCCGGCGCCGATGCCATTCCCCTTCCCTTCGACATCACCCCGCACCGGCCGTTATACCCTTTCGCGAGCCATTGGCTGAAGGGTCCGGGATTTTTTTATCACTATCTCGACGAAGGCCGGGGGGAACCCGTCGTGGCGGTGCATGGCAACCCCACCTGGTCTTTCTATTACCGTAAGGCGGTGCAAGCGTTATGTTCCGATCATAGGGTGATCGTCCCGGATCATGTCGGCTGCGGCCTGTCGTCGCGTCCTTCGGAAAAGATATTCGCCTATACACTGGCCGGTCATGTGGACAACCTGGAAGCCCTTTTGGACTGTCTGGGACTGGAACGGAACGTGACCCTCATGATTCACGACTGGGGCGGAATGATCGGCATGGCCTGTGCCTGCCGGAGACCGGAGCGGATCGCCCGGATTGTGGTCCTCAATACCTGGGCTTTTCTCATTCCCCCGGAGATAAAGCTGCCCTGGCAGTTGTCTTTCATCCGCAGTTTTCCGGTCCTGCCGGAACTGCTGGTCCGCGGCGGGAATGCCTTTTCCTATCTGGCGACCTTTCTGGCGGTGGAGAAGCAAATGGCGCCGGCGGTAAGGGCCGGACTTACAGCCCCTTACAACAACTGGGAGAACCGGATCGCCACCCTCCGTTTTGTTCAGGACATCCCGCTTCACCCCGACGACCGGAGCTACCCTCTCGCCAAGTGGACGGATGAACATCTCCATCTCCTGAGGGGTATCCCCATGACGATCTGCTGGGGAATGAAGGATTTTGTCTTCGACGAGATCGCCCTTTCGGAATGGCGGCGGCGGTTTCCCGAGGCGGAGGTGCACACCTTTCCCAACGGCGGGCATTATATCCTCGAAGACGAGGGGGAGGCGGTCATCGAAGTGGTCCGGTCCTTCCTAGCGGGACACCCGCTTCCCGAATAGATGTCTTCATGAAGATCAAGGGGGCCGGTAATGAAAGATAATACGGACGTTATGAACAACCGGGAAAACACCACGAACATCAGTGCCCATCTCAGCCGTGTCGCCCGCCTCTTTCCCGGCAAGAAGGCGGTTGTCTGTCCCGCCGCTCCCGGCTCTCCGGAGTTTGTCCACTGGACGTTCCGGGAACTCGACGAAGAGACGGACCGTTTGGCGCACGGTTTCCAGCGGGTGGGCATCGGCAGGGGGGTGAAGACCATCCTCATGGTCCGACCGTCCCTGGAACTCTTCGCCGTCACCTTCGCCCTCTTTCGGGTGGGGGCTGTCCCGGTGATGATCGATCCCGGCATGGGGAGGCAGAAACTCGTGGAAAATCTCTCCTCCATCGGCGCCGAGGCCTTTATCGGCATCCCCCTGGCTCACGTCCTTCGGCTGCTCTCGCCGGGTAAGTTCTCCACGCTCAAGGTAAAGGTCACCGTGGGACGGCGCCTTTTCTGGGGGGGGTACGGGCTGGACGAATTCCGCACGGGGCCCTGGCGCCCCTTTCCCCCGGTGCCTGTCCGCCCTGACGAACAGGCGGCGATCTTCTTCACCACCGGCAGTACCGGGCCCCCCAAGGGCGTAGTCTATGAACACGGGATGTTTGACGCCCAGGTTCGCTTTCTTAGCGCCCATTTCGGCTATGGCCCGGACGAGGTGGACCTGGCCGCCTTCCCCCTCTTCGCCCTCTTCGACGCCGTTTTGGGGATGACCTCCGTGATCCCCGACATGGATCCCACACGCCCGGCGCAGGCCGATCCCCGGAAGATCATCCATGCCTTGGAGGTAAACGGCTGCAACAGCATGTACGGATCTCCCGCGTTGTTGGAGAATCTCGCCCGCCATGGAAGGGAGACGGGGAAGAAACTTCCGAATCTCAAGCGGATAGTTACTGCCGGCGCCCCGATCCGTCCCGAACTCATAGAGGCCGTCCACCGCATGCTGCCCCCTGATGCCCGGATCCATACCCCGTACGGGGCCACGGAGGTTCTGCCCGTGAGCGACATCGACAGTCGGGAGATTCTGGCCGAGACGCGGCATATTGGCGATAAGGGCGGCGGAACCTGTGTCGGGCGTCCTTTGCCGGGGATGGAGGTACGGATCATCGCGATCACTGACGAACCTCTGGATACGATCGGCGATGCCGCAATTCTCCCGCCGGGAGAAATCGGGGAGATTGCCGTCAGGGGGCCGGTGACGACCAAGGAATATTATCGGCTCCCCGCGGCGACCCGACTGGCGAAAATGGCCGACGACGAGGGCGGGATATGGCACCGTATGGGGGATGTGGGTTACCTGGACGCCGGGGGAAGGCTGTGGTTTTGCGGCCGGAAGGCCCACCGGGTGGAAACGGCGGCGGGGCGGTTGTTTACCGTCCCTTGTGAAGCCGTCTTCAACCGCCATCCCCGCGTAAGACGTTCAGCCCTCGTGGGGGTCGGGGCGGCGGGAGCGAAAAGGCCGGTCATAGTTATCGAACTGCTGCCGGGAGATCACGGTCGCGATAAGGAAGCCCTGACGGCGGAACTTCTGGAGATCGCCGGGGCGAATCCTATGACCCGGCCGATAAAAACGGTCCTCTACCATCCCGGCTTCCCCGTGGATATCCGCCACAATGCCAAGATCTCGAGGGAAAAGCTCGCCGTTTGGGCCGCCGCCCGCCTCGGATAAATTTCACTCGCAAATGCGTGCATATGTTATTGATCTACGACGGTTTATCATTAACGGGACCGCTGCGGATGCGGTGGAGCGCGTCCCGGCATTTTCATCCTGCTTTCTGACGGCGTGCCGTCATGCGGGTTTCATTTCCTGCCGGTGATCTAATGTGCAGACGTCATTTTCATGCCTCGTGGTGCTCTGCGGGGCAGGAGATTTTTTTTACGTCCCGTTTCTCTTTTTACGTCGCCGGTGGGGCCGGCGGCGGTCCCGGAAGGTGGGGTGTGAAAAAATACCTTCCCATGTGTGAACCAGATCACACTGCCGGTTACAATACGTATTGACATCGGTGTGAGAACCTTTATAGTCTTGTTTCGAAAGGATGAAATATCGGGGTTTGTGATCCATCCCGGCCCGGCCGGTCGGTGTTGCAAAAACAGAGAGCGGAGATAAACATATGAGGAAGGTCAAGGCATTCTTGCCGGCGTCGGTGTTCCTGGTCGTCTTGCTGTCAATTTTCCTGCCCGGCCCGGCCGGAGTTTTCGCCGCTTCCGGTGGGACGGCGCCGGATCTGGAGGAAGGCATCCGTCAATATCAGGCGGAAAACTACGAAGAGGCGATAGAGATCCTTGGGAAGTACCGCCGCCGTGACCCCGCATCTTCCCTGGCTGCCTTCTTCCTCGGGATGGCCTATAAGCAGGCCAATGACGTTCCCGCTGCGGAAGGACACCTCCGCGATGCCGCCACCCTGCCGCCGCCGGTGAAGCAGGCGCCGGTGGAACTCATCGATGTCCTCTATCAGCAGGGAAAACTGGAAGAGGCGAGACAATGGATCGCTGTGGCGGAAGGAAACAACCTCTTTCCTGCCAAGGTCGCCTTTCTCAAAGGGATGATCGCCGCTGCGGAAGGTCGGTACCAGCAGGCTGTCGAAGCCTTCGATCAGGCAAAGAAACTTGACGCCGCCTATACTCAATCCGCCGATCTTCAGATCGGGGTCTGCTATATGAATATGCGCAAATATGATCTGGCCAAACAGAGGTTCCAGACGGCTATCACCCAGGATCCCCTGTCCGATCTCGGTTCTTTTGCCAGGCGTTATCAGGACCTCGTGGAAGAACGCAGTTTCCTGGAACGACCCCTCCGGATAACCATTGGTCTCATGGCCCAGTACGATAACAATATCCTCTCCGAGCCGACCTGGAATGGCTTCTGGTACCAACGGACGGGTACGGATTTTTGGGAACGGGACGAGAAGAGCTTCAAGTATCTGACTACAGCCCGCCTCGATTACGTACCTATTCTGACCGGTCCTTTTACCTTCAATGCGAGCTATGCCGCCGCCGCCAGTTTTCAGGAGAAGTATTACACGAGTTACGATCTCGTCGCCAACACCATCTCCGCCAACCCCGGTTTTAACTTCGGACGGTTCATGATGGTCCTGGCGGGCAACTATACCCAGGTGATGAAGAGAAATCCCAGCTACCAGCGTTATTCGGAGAATTACACCGTCGGTCCGCTCCTGAGGTATATGCCGGCGCCGAACCATGTCCTGGAGGTGTCGGCGGGCTATGCGGGAAAGAACTACTTTGAGGCCGTCGCCCAGCCACAGCTATGGGACCAGTCTTCCCGGGGCCTGGATAGTTATTTGAGCTGGTATTGGATGTTCGGGAACAGCGGCGGTCTTTTGAATCTCCGCTACGGTTTCAGTACCGAAAGCGCCAACGGCGCCTACTTCGACAATCGGGGACACCGGTTTACAGCCAATTTCATGACGCCGAAGTACTGGAAAATAAGGGCCCAACTGGGCGGGGAAATGTTTCTTCAGGAATATCAAAATCCAAACGCCACGTTCGACAATGTCAAAAGGAGCGATCAGACCTATACGCTTACCGCCGGTCTTTACTGGGACATCAACCGGTATCTGACGATCATCGCCCCGCAGTACATGAAGACCCGTGTCTTCTCGAATATATTCTTGTATGACTACGACCGTGACGTTTATTCAGTCGGTTTGGAATTGAGGTTTTAATCGCGCTTTTTTGCTTCAGGAGGTGTCACCATGAAAAGAACAATCTGCAACGCCGCCGCCGTCATTACGGCGCTATTGGTGTTTCTGCCGCTGGCGGCCCTTGCCGCTCCGGTGGGCAAGGTTACCCAGATAGAAGGCAATGTGGATATTACCCGGCCCGGGCAGGCGGCGATAAAAGTCCTCCTGGGCGATCCGGTCAGTCAGGGCGACATCCTCCGGGCCAAAAGCAAATCCAAGGCCGAGGTCACCTTTACGGATGGAAATATCCTGCGCCTTGCCGAAGGCACCCGGATAAGGGTAACGCAATACGACAACCGGGAAAACCGGAAGAGCTATGTCGATCTCTTCCGTGGCAAGACCCAGAGTGTGATCAAGAACCTCCAGAAGGGGGGAGCTTACGAAGTACATACCCCCACCTCCATTGCCGGGGTCCGGGGGACGATTCTCATCAGCTTCTTCATCAACGGTGTCAGCGGCGCGGTCCTGAAGGACGGCCCCGGTTACGGATACAACAAGAACATGCCTTCCGATGTGAAGACCATCGCCCCGGGTCAGGCCATGATCGTATCGGCGCCTGATCAGAGGCCGATCGTTAAACCGGCGACGGCGGCGGAAATCGAACAGCACATCAACGACACTACACCGGCTAAGGATAAGGAAAAAGGCGAGGAAAAGAAAGAGGAGACGGAGAAGAAGCAGGCCGAAAAAGGCAAGGATGAAGGCAAGAAGGAGGAGGCTACCAAGGGCAAGGAAGAAGAAAAGAAGGAAACCGCCGATACCGGCAAGAAGGATGAAACAAAGAAGGAGGAAATCAAAAAGGACGAAGGCAAGAAGGATGAATCCGGCGCCGGCGCTAAAAGCGGGGAAAGCGCTTCCGGAACCGGTTCTGCAGGCGGGTCGGGCGGTTCGACCGGTGGGGAGGGGACTTCCGGAGGCGGCTCCGGGACGGCATCGGGAGGAACGACCGGAACCACGGGTTCGACCGGCGGTACCACCGGAACGACCACAACCACCGGAACGACCACGGGAGGAACAACGGGCGGGACCGGGACAACCGGCGGCACCACCGTGTTGCTGCTCGGCAAGACCGATGCCGATCTCGCTCAGCAGCAGGTTCAGCAGCAGCAGGTCCAGCAGCAGCAGCAGCAGGGCCAGGTGCAACAGCAGATCCAGCAGCAACAGCAGGTCCAGCAGGAGACCACCCAGGCCGCCCAGCAGACCAAAGAGCAGCAGCAACAACAGCAACAACAGCAGCAGGAACCGTCGACCACCTACACGACGGCGACGGCGACCATTCCGGTGATGCCGGGAAGCCCGTTTACCGGCGGTACGGTGTCGACCTCCATCAATGACAAGACCAACGCAGGTACAGCGAGCGTGTCGGGAACCCTCGGTGCCGGCAGCTCGAGCAGCCCCTCGGTTACCGACCTCACCGCTGTTGCCACGAGCGACGGCGGCCTCTATGATGCCTCCCTCGCCTCGGTTCCCGGCTCCTGGTACGGACTCTTCACGGGCATTTACAAGAAGGGGACCGCTATTGGGCTATTGACGAGCGCCGACCTCTATGATCCCAACTACACCACCGGTGGGGAGGTCAAGGGCAGCGGGACGATGAAACGGACGCCGGTGGCGGCCACGAACGATACGGCGCTGCGGAACTTCAACGACATCCCGGTGCCTGTTCTGGGCAGTTATGGACCGGCGATGGAAGAAACGATGGCTTCCGGCCTCTTGAAGGGGTACGGGACGACCGCGGGAGGGATCCTCGGCTTCTGGGGTACGACCGCCAGCGGCGGCGCCTATCAGGGTTTCGGCTCCCCATGGCAGGGAATCCTCGGACGATACGGTGAATATTACAACTCGTTGGATGACGGCTATGTCCCCTATGTCCTCCTCGGCGACTTCGCCGGCGAGGATGACCTTGCCGGCGGCCATGCCAAGATGAGCGCTGCCGACTCGATTTATTACCTGGACCAGTACTACCTCGGGACGGTCAGCTTCGAGTACCGGGGGTACCAGCCCGCCGGCGGCGCCTACGGTGTGGCGGGCACAGGAGTGTACAAACTGGCCCCCCTGGCCTGGTACGGCTACTGGGGAACGGGTGAGGAAAACGTCTACGGCCCCACCTCGCTTTATAAAGGTGAATACAACAGTGAATACGGCTACAGTATCATGACCCTCGTTGCCCACGAAGCGGGTCTGGCGGGAGGCCTGAATCCCTTCTGGACGGGGACGACCCATCTGGTGGCCATGGGTCGCATCATGGATGGCAATTCAGGCCCGGGGCCTGTTTCCGGCGCCGCTTACGCCGGACCGTTCCTGTGGAATTCCGGCCTTGCCGGCCTGTCCGTTACCGGCGGTGACATCCCCGATGCGGAATTCAACGGGATCGCGGCGGGGATCTGGAAAGACGGCGCGATGTCCGGATCGGCCTACGGGATCTACAAGACGGCGGCCGGCCAGGCCGGCTGGCTTACCGGCGCCCTGGGAGGGCAGTATTTTCCGGAACTGGGGATGTGGAAGGCGGAGGGCGACATGACGCCCCAGCAGCGGATTGCGGGGCTGCCGACGGCGGATCTGGATGTCTTCCACAATTTTGCCTACGGCAGACTGGGCGGTGCCTTCGCCGGTAATCAGGGAACGATTGCCAATGAATATGGCATGATGCAGACGACTTTCTATGCCAAACCCTTCTACGACGAGCAGAATGAGCTGGATAAACTTATCCCCCTGCGCTGGGGTATCTACAACCTTCGAAGCGCTTATGGGAACTCCTTCGCGGGCAAGCCGGCGGGCGGTGTTTCCTGGTCGGCCAAAACGGGCGGTTACGGTCCCACCCAGATGAATGCGCCGTTCTATTATCAGGCCGATGTTACCGGTGCCTGGGGTGTAGACGGCACGATTTCCGGACAGTTGGCGGGCCGTTACATGACCCCCCTGTATCTTGGCGTCCTGTCCGGACCCTACTCCGGTCTCTTCACGGTGGAAGGGACGGGAGAAACAGGGGAATACGGCGGCTGGATCGGTCAGAGTATCGGCACCTACAACGTTACCAACCGGCTGGCCCACAGTGCCGCCTTAGGTGAAGGCGGATACATGGGTAATAATGGAGAGAGCCCTAGTGTTCTTTATATGAACGAAGGCGGCATGATTTACGAAACCGGCGCGGCGCTGGGGATCTGGGGCGGGACAACCGCCCCTTGGAGCGGCACCACCCAACTTGCCGGCATGGGGGTGTACGGCAGCGAGGGGATGTCGGGGACCTATCTGTGGAACGCGGCCATAAAAGGCGCCGTACCCAACGAATTCACGGAAACGCCTGTGGCGGGGGGAACCTACCACGGCTATATGGGCGCCTTGTGGCGCGAGAGCAGTTTCAGCGGTGCCCTGCGCGCCCTGTATCTCACCCCTGCAGATGCGATGGGAAAAAGCGCTGCCGGCTATCTCCAGAGCGATTCTCTGGCGGGATCGGTATATTCGCTGTCCCGGGATGACTATGACGTGTCTGGTTTATGGGAGATGGCGGCCGGCAGTTCCGTTACCGCCTCGACACCCCTGGCGACCGGACTCGATCCGGACAGGATCGGGCAGGGGAGCAATCCGTTGACGATGTCGTTCCGTTCCACGTTCGGTGCCGCCGGGTCTGTGATCAACGAGTCCCGCACCGGTGAGTTTCTCTATCTGGTAAATAACGGTGAACCGCTGAGCTGGGGCGTGTATAATCTCCAACTGGGGGCCGGGGAGACGGGGGGCCGTTTCTCCGGCAAGCCCGCGGGTCCGACTGCCTGGGAAGCCCGGGCCGGGGGTGCATTGAGCATTTTCGATCCGGTGTCGCAACCCACGACCGCAAGCGGTTACTGGCTTGCGGATATGAGCGGCCAATGGAACAACCAGGGTGAGATCATCGGAAATATCACGAAGGGCGAATATCTGACCAATACCCACCGGGGGACAATCCAGGGACCCTTGTACGGTCTTTACGAGGAGACGGGCACCGGGGAAGACGGGACCAAATCCGGGACGTGGGTCGGCCAGGGCGTGGGGACGTATCAGAGCGAATTGTTAAATCTTTCCGGTAGTTTGTCTGCGGAAGGCCAGGCCTTCATGTATACCCGTTATGTGGATGGGAACCCCACCCACGGTTGGGACGAGGCGAGCGCCATGCGGGGTCTTTTGGGGAGCACCTCCCTGCCCTGGGGCGCCTCCCATACATTCCTGGCGATGGGGAGCTACGACAACCCGAACAACCGGCGCCTTTGGAATCTCTGGACGCCCTCCGGCACGGGGCCGACGTTGACAGCGGACGGGGGCGCCCTCCTCGGGGAGATGCTGGGGGTCAATCACGGCGACAACAAGGGAGTGGGAGGATACGCGGCCCTCTTTGTCCGACCGGACGGTGTGGACGGCCAGGGCCAACCCCTCTACAAGGCGGGTTATCTCGCCTACAACCTCACGAGCGACTTCTATCCCGGCCTGGGGAACACCGCCGGCGCGGGGATGTGGCGCCTTACAGGTGAACGTTACGATTTTTATGAACAGCCGATCACCGGGGTCACGCCGGCGGACATGACCTGGGGAGGCGGGAAGCTCTCCTTTACATCTTTGGTCGGCAAGGCGGCCGGTGCAGTGACGGTGGACAACTTTACCACGGGAAAGACTGCGCTTGCTGATCAGCGGTGGGGTTTCTGGAGCACGACAATGGCCGATGGGGTTGCGGCGCTGCCCGTGGCGGGATGGAAGGCCACGGCGGGTGGTTATATGGGATACCATGGCGGCGGCGGTTACTGGATGGCCGATCTGGGCGGCGACACCGCCTGGGCGGACGGCAAGGCCACGGGAAACATCGCCTACCGTTATCTGACCCCGACGACGATGGGCGCCTTCGGAGGCGATCTCTTCGGGGCCTATGAATTCAACAAGGAAACGAACCTGTACGACTGGCAGGTCGGAGCGGTAGGCGTTTACGGGGGAACGGCCGCCGGCGCCGCCAACTGGGAGAAGAAACTGTCATTCGTGAGCCCGGTGACCGCCTCCTGGCAGTGGGTCATTCCCTATCCTTACGGCGAAGGCAATCCGGATGTCGTCACCGCCGACGGCAGCTATTTCCAGGCCCTCCTCGGCGGTGGCGATGAACTTTGGTCGGCGACGAAGGATAAACCTGCACCGACGGTGTTCCGGGGCGTCTATACAGAACCGGGCAGCGGTCTGACGTTCTGGAGTGGTGAGATCGCCAGTTACAACTATGAGACAAGCACCGCTATGACCTATGACGGCGGTGCCTATGCGGGCTTCCTGGCCGGGATAAAAAGGGGTGCCGATCTCTCCGCGGTCACACGGTCGCTTTATATAGACAAGGATGGAAAGGCCGGCTATCTCCTCGGCGCCTTGACCGGAGGGACCGCTGCGGACCTCGGTATGGCCGAGATGACCGGGGGGCTCTATCCGACGGAAATGCCGGCGATATCGGGATTATCTCCCGACCTCCTGGCGGGATTTACCCGCACAAAGAGTTTCCCTGCCGGCGAGAAGCTGTCGGGCGCCTTTGCCGGCGGTGGCGATATTAACGGCGGTAACCCGTATCTTGTGTATTATTATTACGGACCCTACCCGGCGCCCATGGAGAACATGACCACCAAATCCCTGGTTAATTACGCGACCGGTGAGAGCTCCCCCTGGGGGATATACAGCCTGGTTTCATCGGGGAAGTTCGCTGCAGCGGTGACGCCGGGCTGGACCGCAAAGGCGGGCGGTTCAGGTTATTTCGGGGCCTATAATCCGTCGGCAAATCCCTATTATGGGCCGACAGCCGTCGATGACCGAGGTTACTGGTTGATGGATATAAACGACGGTACGGCCGGTAATGGTATGCTCTCGGCGACGGCGACGGGCCGCTTCATTTCTGAGACAAGAATCGGCGACGCAACGGCCACTACGGGGCTGCTGGCCGATACGGGCATCCGGGGCGACCTGCGGGGGATCTACAACACCGCCGATGGTCGGTGGCAGGCCGTCAACGTCGGCACCTGGAGTGGTGTGTCTTTGCAGTATGTGAGTGCGGTGAGCGGCGCGGGTATGACGGGTACGCGCCGGAACTATTCGGGTAGTTACGGTTATCCGGAGAGTTGGTCTTCGTACAGTTACGGTTACTATTCGGACGACACGGGATCCATGAGCTATTACCGCAACTTGGAGGGAGGGGAGAACTACTATACAACCTACTATGCCGACGGCACGTACAGCAGGTATGACAACAACACTGGTCAGACGACGACGGGGGTATGGCGTGATAGTGAGCACCCGACGCTGGCGTTTTTGCAGGATCCGCCGGACAAGGATAGTGCATCTTTGGTGAGCAAGAGCGATGTGGTGAATTCGTTTGGGGACGGTATTATCAGCGAGGCTTTGTTGGGCGGTCCGGTTTCGCTTTGGGGCGGTACGGAGACGTTACCGGCGGCGGCGACGTTGCTGGGCCGTTACACGCCGGGCGTGGTGTCGGCGGGGCATCTTTGGAGCACGGACATATACAGTTACAATTACAAGGACGGCAGTTATACGACCTATGACGGCGGGTCCTACAGGGGTTACCTGGCGGGTACGTTGGTGGGTGACGCGGGGGCGGCGCGGTTTTTGGGTCTATACATTCACGAGGATGCGGAGCAGGCCGGGGTATACAATGCGGGGGTGCTGCGCGGCTCACTGGCGGGCGGTTATTATCCTGAGGTGGGGATGTTTGCCCTGGACGGCGGGATGTATCCGGAGGCGCCGGTGGTGGGGAGTATAGGTATCGAACCCGGGCAGTTGGTGAATGTGGCGGCGGCGACGGGGGATGTCGGGAACAAGTTGTTGAGAGGCCGGCTGGGGGCGTCGGGTTCGGTCTGGGCGGAGGTTGCGACGTTGGAGACGCTGTCGATTGTGAAGCCGGCAATTCCGGAAGTGTTTGAGGTATCTCCGGCTGTTCCTGCGGAGCCTTTGAACTGGGGTATTTATCGTCAGGGTTTTGCGGGTCGTTATGAAGGTTTGAGTGACACCTGGACGGCGAAGGCGGGCGGCAGCGGTTATATTGGGATTGCCGATGGGGCTTATAATCCCGATTACGGTTACTGGCTGGCGGATGTGACTGGGGGCACGTGGAAGGACGGTTTGGTGGGTGGCCGTTTGACGGGGCGATTCCTGACGCGCCACAAGGTGGGCGATCCGGTGGGCATACCGGGGACGGGGATGGATGGTGATCTTTACGGAGTTTACGAGGCGGCGGGCGGCACCTGGCAGGGAGTGGGTCTTGGCACCTGGAGTGGTGTGTCTTTGCAGTATGTGAGTGCGGTGAGCGGCGCGGGTATGACGGGTACGCGCCGGAACTATTCGGGTAGTTACGGTTATCCGGAGAGTTGGTCTTCGTACAGTTACGGTTACTATTCGGACGACACGGGATCCATGAGCTATTACCGCAACTTGGAGGGAGGGGAGAACTACTATACAACCTACTATGCCGACGGCACGTACAGCAGGTATGACAACAACACTGGTCAGACGACGACGGGGGTATGGCGTGATAGTGAGCACCCGACGCTGGCGTTTTTGCAGGATCCGCCGGACAAGGATAGTGCATCTTTGGTGAGCAAGAGCGATGTGGTGAATTCGTTTGGGGACGGTATTATCAGCGAGGCTTTGTTGGGCGGTCCGGTTTCGCTTTGGGGCGGTACGGAGACGTTACCGGCGGCGGCGACGTTGCTGGGCCGTTACACGCCGGGCGTGGTGTCGGCGGGGCATCTTTGGAGCACGGACATATACAGTTACAATTACAAGGACGGCAGTTATACGACCTATGACGGCGGGTCCTACAGGGGTTACCTGGCGGGTACGTTGGTGGGTGACGCGGGGGCGGCGCGGTTTTTGGGTCTATACATTCACGAGGATGCGGAGCAGGCCGGGGTATACAATGCGGGGGTGCTGCGCGGCTCACTGGCGGGCGGTTATTATCCTGAGGTGGGGATGTTTGCCCTGGACGGCGGGATGTATCCGGAGGCGCCGGTGGTGGGGAGTATAGGTATCGAACCCGGGCAGTTGGTGAATGTGGCGGCGGCGACGGGGGATGTCGGGAACAAGTTGTTGAGAGGCCGGCTGGGGGCGTCGGGTTCGGTCTGGGCGGAGGTTGCGACGTTGGAGACGCTGTCGATTGTGAAGCCGGCAATTCCGGAAGTGCCTGAGGTATCTCCGGCTGTTCCTGCGGAGCCCTTGAACTGGGGTATTTATCGTCAGGGTTTTGCGGGTCGTTATGAAGGCACGGGTTCGACTTGGTCCGGGAAGGCGGGCGGAGCCGGCGCTTTCGGATTATCATTACAGCCGGGCGGAATCATCGCTGCCGACACCGGTTACTGGTATGGCGAGATTCCCGACGATTCTACCTGGAGCGACGGCGGTTTCTCCGCCCAACTGACCAAAGGTCGATTTATAACCTACAGGAGAATCGGCGGTTTCGGAACCGGCGGCTATCTTATCGGCGATCTGTACGGGGTTTACGAGCCGGTAGGCCATACCTGGCAGGGTTACGGGCTCGGGACATGGCAGGGAGAGCCCCTTGCCTTCAGCAGCAACCTTCAGGGGCGGAAATACCGCCTGGTGTCCATGCCTGAAACTCCGTCTTATCTGGAGTATTCAACCTTCGACGGCATTATGGGGAGCAACGTAAATCTCTGGGCAAAACTCGGTACCAACGAACCGACGCCGCTGTTCATGATGGGAAATGCGGGCTTCACGCCTCCGGGTTCTGACCCTTCCTCCTTCAATATTTGGAGCATGGGTTTTGCAAGCTTCGACCCGGCGGTGAACATGAATCCCTATTACGACAGCGGCGGCAGCTCGAAATCACCGGTAGTTGACGGTAAGTTCGGCGCCTATGCCGGATTCCTGGGCGGAGTTCTCAATGGTTCTTCTGGAATTAAGGGCATGGCCCAGGCACTTTACATGGATCAGTCAGGAAATGTCGGCCTGCTTTACCAAGACGATACTATTGTTGCCGAAAGCGAACTCTATGCCTCTTTAAACCTCTGGCAGGCGGCGGGCGCCCTTTACGCCTATCAGATGTACGATGCCTCCAAGGTTGACCCTGCTATCGATGTGGTCAATTTCGCCTCCCGGGTTACGGGTCAGGAATATCAGCGGATCTACACCCCGGAGCTCGAAGCCGAATTTGTAGCGGGCGACCCGGGCAGCACCATTTCCCTGGGGGCTGATGTCAGTCGGGGCTTGTCCTTCTCCGGCGCCGCTCCCGGCGCTGTTTCCTGGGGAATCGATCATATTGTCGCCGGCGGTGCCTACACCGGCAACCCGACGGCGTGGACCTGGATCATGAATCCGCCGCCGCCGGAGATGACACCCTTTATGGATACCACCTTCATCAATGTAAAGCTTGCCGAAACGACCAACAATGTCTTCACCGGCGGCCTGGCCGGTGCGAATATCCACTGGCAGGATGCGGGGACATCGGTTTTCGGTGGCCGGATCAAGGGGGTCTTCGACCCGGTAGCCTCGACATGGAAGGCCGTGACCCTGGCGACGCGGATGGAGACCGGGGCGTTTCTCGACAAGGTCAATGCCATGGGTAACGACGATGCCCAGCGGCTGGCCTTCCAGAAGGCCACCAATATCCCGTCCTTCCAGGTGGGCCAGGCGACCCTGGACAGCAATGGTCTCCAGGCAATCAATGGAGGCGCCATGTCGGTTACCATGTCCAACGTTACCTTCTTTTCGGCCTCCACCGGCGGTCCCGCCAGCATCTGGGCCTCAGCGCCGAATTCCGGCGGCGTAACGGGATCCTATACGGGGACACCGGTGCCGGGCAGCGGCTCCGTCGTCAATCTGACCCAGACCGCGGGCAGCAACGTGACGGATCTCACCGCCGCCTTCCAGCTCAACAACTGGAACGCCGAGGCGGCCAAATGGGGCGCTGCCGTCAACGGCGGCGGCAATGTGAACAGCCAGAGCATCACCTTCACCGGCGGTGCGGCGGGCAAGATACTTACGGCGCCGAATGGTTCTCCGGGGACGTTCTCCGGTTCGGCGGCGGGTATTGTGACGCCTCCGAAACCTGCGAAATAAGAGAACCTGTCGAAAGATGAGGCGTATGGAAAAGGTTTTGTTCCTCCCCCGTTAGGGGGAGGAATTTTTTATGGTATAACGGTGGGGAACAAAATGAAGGAGAAAAGATAATGAGCAAAAGAATCCTCCGTAGCGCTTTATTCATGGGATTGCTGTTGATCGCTGTCGCTTCGGCGCCGGTACAGGCCGCGGGACCGGTCAAGATCGGCATCATCGATCTGCCGCGGATTATGCGGGAATCCCAGGCGGCGAAAGATGCCCGGGCTGTCCTGATGAAGGATCTGGAAGGCAAACGGGCCCAGATCATGGCTAAGGACAAGGAACTGAAGGCCCTGGATGAAGAATTGAAAAACCCCCAGCTTAAGCTCTCCGAGGAGGCCCGCAAGGAAAAGACGGAGAAACTGGCCCGGGAGGTGAAGGAATTTCGCCGCCTCGACGCGGATTTGAGTGAAGAGCTGAAGAAAAAGGAGGTGGAACTGACCTCGAAGATTATCGCCGATATTCGCCGGATCGTTCAATCTTTGATCAAAAACGAAAAATACACCTTGATTTTAGAGAAGAACAGCGTTGTCGGCAGCGACGAGGCCGTCGATGTGACGGAGCGGATCCTGAAGCTCTACGACCGGCAGCGGTAATCCCCGGCGTGGAGACAGGAAAGATGAACGTGTCTCGCACCGAACGCGTGCCTGTCCTGGTCACCGGCGGCGGCGGGTTTTTGGGCGGTGCCATCGTCTCCCACCTTCTGGCGGGAGGGTACGCCGTCCGGAGTTTCGCCCGGGGCGACTATCCGGAGCTGCGGCGCCGGGGCGTGACGGTTATCCGCGGGGACCTTACGGATGCCGGGGCGGTACAGCGGGCCTGTGAGGGCTGCGCCGTCGTTTTCCACAACGCCGCCCGGGCCGGGGTCTGGGGGGACTTCGACTCCTTTTACCGCCCGAATGTGCTCGGCACGAAGAACATCCTGGCGGCCTGCGTTCAGACCGGCGTGGCCCGGATGGTCTTTACCAGCTCCGCCAGCGTCGTCTTCGGGGCTGCCGATATGGCCGGGGTGGATGAATCCGTTCCCTATCCCGACCGGCCCCGGTCGCCCTATACGGCGACGAAGGCGGAAGCGGAGCGTATGGTCCTGGCGGCCAACGGCCCCGGGCTGAAGACGCTGTCCCTGCGCCCCCATCTCATCTGGGGGCCGGGAGACACCCAGATCATCCCCCGCATCCTCGCCCAGGCCCGGGCCGGCAAGATCCTCCGGGTGGGAGACGGGAAAAACATCATCGATACCACCTATATCGACAATGCCGCCGCCGCCCATCTCCTGGCCGCCCGGGCCCTGGCGGAGAACCCCCGGGCGGCCGGACGGGCCTATTTCATCTCCAACGGCGAGCCTGTGAACCTCTGGGATTTCGTCAACCGTATCCTGGCCCTGGCGGGCATCCCCCCGGTTCGCCGGGGCATCCCCAAAACCGTAGCGGTCCTCCTGGGGGCGGTTATCGAAAAGATCCACCTGGCCTTGCGGCTGCCCGGGGAACCCCGGATGACGAGCTTCCTCGCCGAGGAACTGGCGACGACCCACTGGTTCGACATCTCCGCCGCCCGGCGGGAACTGCGCTACGAGCCCCGCGTCTCCATGGCGGAGGGCCTTCGGCGCCTGCAGGCATGGATGCAGCCCGGGAACTGAAAAAGCCAGAGAAGTTCTGTTTCCCCTATTCCCGGAAGGTCATCTTGAGTTCCCAAAGGCCGGCGACGTTCTTCTTTTCCAGATCGAAGCCGCCCTTTTCGAAGACATGCATCATCGGCTTGTTGTCCGAAAGCACCTCCGCCGTGAAGCCCAGGAGACCCTGCCGCTTGGCCAGGTACGTCAGGTAGGCGAGAAGTTCCGTGCCGATCCCCAGCTGCTGGTGCGTGTCTTTCACCGCGAAGGCCACTTCCGCCCAATGGGCCGATTCGTCGATGTAGTATCTGCCCACGCCGACGATCTCCTCGTTTTCTTCCCGGGGAAGGATGGCGAGAATGGCCATCTCCACCGTATAGTCGATAACGACCAGCTTTTGCAGGACTTCGTGGGGCATGTCCTTGCGGGCGGACATGAAACGGCGGTAGAGGCTCTGGTCGGACAGGGAGTAGATGAAGTCCTTCAGCAAGGGCTCGTCGCTGATCTTTACCGGGCGGAAGAGGATATTGCGGCCCTTCTTCGTGGTACGGTAAGTCTCCAGGTGCTCGGGATACTCGCCCCGGACGCCGGGGATGAAGGCCTGATCCCGGTAGATCAGCCCCAGCTTCTTGGCCTCCTCGATTAGCCAGGGCCGGAATTTGGGATGGGCGATGCCGATGAGTTCCATGGCCCGCTCCCGGATGCTCTTGCCGTGCAGGTAGGCGATGCCGTACTCCGTGACGACGTAATGGATGTCCCCCCGGGTCAGGGTGACCCCGGTCCCTTCCCGGAGCATGGGGACGATGCGGGAAACGACGTCGCAGGCGGCGGTGGACTGGAGGGTGAGGATGGATTTTCCCCCCCGGGCCAGGACCGCCCCCCGCATGAAGTCCGCCTGCCCCCCCACGCCGCTGTGGAAGATCCGGCCGATGGACTCCGCCGTGGCCTGACCGGTGAGATCGATCTCCAGGGCGCTGTTGATGGCGGTCATCCGTTCGTGCTGGGCGATGATCAGGGGGTGGTTGGTGTAGTCGATGGTCCGGAATTCGATGGCGGGGTTGTCGTGGAGGTAGTTGTACGTCTCCTGGTTCCCCAGACAGAATGTCGTCACCGTTTTCCCGGGATTCAGGGTCTTTCTGGAGTTGTCGATGACCCCGGCCTTCATCAGCTCGATGATCCCGTCGCCGATAAGTTCCGTATGCACCCCCAGGTGCCGCTTGTCTTTCAGGTTGGCCAGCACGGCGTTGGGGATGCTCCCGTAACCCACCTGGATCGTGTCCCCGTCCTCCACGAGGCGGGCCACGTATTTGCCGATACCCAGGGCGATTTCCGAGTCCGCCTCCTTGGAGTATTCCAGGAGATGTTCGTCATAGGGGACGAGGAAGTCGATGTCGCGGATATGGATGAAGGAATCGCCGTGCACCCGGGGCATGAAGCGGTTGACCTGGGCGACGACGATGGCGGCCTTCTGGGCGGCGGCCTTGACGATGTCGACACTGATGCCCAGGCTCAGGTAGCCGTGATCGTCGGGGAGGGAGGTCTGGATGAGGGCGATATCCACCCGGGCGAGTCCCCGACGGAAGAGCTCCGGAGTTTCCGAGAGAAAGACGGGGGTATAATCGGCGACCCCCTTGTTGACCGCTTCCCGGGTGCTGTCGCCGATGAAGAAGGAGTTGTGGCGGAAATTCTGCTTGAACTTCTCCGTGGCGTAAGGGGCGACGCCCAGGGAGCGGATATGAAGAACCTCGGCGTCGAAAAAGGCCTTGGGGTTGGACTTTACATAGCGGATCAGGCCCTGGACCAGGTGCTGGGGCTCGGCGCAGGCCGATCCGATGAAGATCGTATCTCCCCGGTGGATATGACTGAAAATATCCGCCTCGGGAACAAATTTTTCCGGATATAACCCTTGCCATTTTTCCAGCGACATGACCTGCCTCCTTAAGAAACGGTTATTGTGAAAATGCCGGCAAGGTGCCGATTGTTTTCATGTTTCGTTGTTTCCGCCTGCGGGCAGGGAGGTTAGTCAAAAAATAAACCCCGCAGCCGATAATTCCCAGTCAATCTCCCAGATAATATTGAGGATGTCAAGGCGAAACGCCCGGCGGGGCATCCCGTCGGCGGCGATGTATATGTTTTGACGGCATTTGTCGCTTTGAGGATGAAATCAGTCCGCAGCTCAGGCCGCCGGTGATTATGCCCGGGGGCCGACGCGTGTGGGGATTGACAGGGAGGGAGGATTTCTTTATAGGAGGGCCGGGCGACAGCCCGGCGGCCGTCGTTGTCGTGCCGGGGGTGAGAGAACACCGCCGGATTGTGTGCCGGCAAAACCGTGGTGCGGCGGCGGCCGGCGACGAGAATCAAGCGACAACGCCCCGGTGCGGAAAATCGGCGGCCCCGGCAAGGCAAATATACGGCGTTGTCCCTGGGAACGGCACCGGCCGGCGGCGGTCGCCCTGAGGATCAGCGGGGTAACGGCATCCCTGGCTGTTTGTTTTCATCCCGGCGCGGGGACGGCCCCGGCGGAAAAATTATCTGGCGGTAAGACAATGAAATCGTTTTTCTTTCCTGAAAGTATGGTGGTGGTGGGGGCTTCGGCCACGAAGATGAACCTGGGTCAGATCATCCTCCTCAACAACAAGCAGTGCGGTTATACGGGCAGACTTTACGGCGTGGGTTCCCAGGCGGGAGAGGTCGCCGGGATTCCTGTTTACACCCGGATCGAAGACCTGCCCGAGGTGCCGGAGGTGGCGATCATGCTCACGCCGGCAAGAACCATTCCCGCCCTTCTGGACGATTGCGGCCGGAAGGGGATCAGACGCGTCGTCATCGAATCCAGCGGCTTCAGCGAATTTGCCCACGGCGACCATTCCCTGGAACAGGAGGTCCTGGATGTGGCGGACAGACACGGGATCAGGTTCATCGGCCCCAACTGCGTCGGGACGGTGAACTTCGACATCAGGATGATGATGCCTTTCGCCTTCTTCAAGGATCCCCCCTCCGGGGGCCGGGTGGCCATGATCGCCCAGAGCGGCGGTGTCGGGGGCACCTATCTCCATGCTTTGCCCGAAAACGCCATCGTGCCGGGGAAATTCGTCTCCGTGGGCAACAAGCTCCAGTTGGATGAGGTGGACTTCCTCGACTATTTTCTCCAGGATGAGGGGACCGACGTGGTGACCATGTACCTCGAAGGGTTCAGCCGGGGTCGGGCCTTCTATGATCTGGCCGTGGCGACGGACAAACCCCTTGTCGTCCAGAAATCCAACCGGAGCGAGGCCAGTGCCGGGATCGCCCGATCCCACACGACGGCCCTCTCGGCCGGTGACGATGTGGTGAACGGGATGTTCCGTCAGGCCGCCGTTATCCGTGCCGATGACGAGCGGGAGTTCCTCGATGCCGTCAAGATCATTCGCCTGCCCCTCATGAAGGGGCGACGTGTCGCCGTTCTGTCCCGCTCCGGCGGTCACGCCGTCCTGTCCGCCGACGCCTGCGCCGAATTCGGCTTCCGGATGGTCCCCTTTCCCGCCTCCTTTCTGGAGAAGCTCAAGTCCCTCTACCACACCCGCGTCATCGCCCATCAGAATCCCCTCGATCTTGGGGAGATCTTCGATTACACCATCTTTACGGACATCCTCGCCGAGACCCTGAAACTGGAGAATATCGACGGCGTTCTGTTCAATCATCTCTACGCCTCCACCTACGAGGCGGAGATGTCACGGACTTTTCTGGCCGGGGTGGCGAAGCTGGTGGAACAATACGGCAAGCCCGTGGCCGTGGCCATGCTGTCCGACCCCGCGGAACTCCTCGACGTCGCCCGGAGCCAGTCCTATCCCATTTTCACCTCCCCCCGGCAGGCGGCGGCGGCCCTCAATATTTCCGCCACTTATTATGAGCGCAAGACCCGGCGAGACAGGCGGGGAACGCCGGCGGCACCGTGCCGGGAGTACGGTCTCATCACCTCCGTCCGGCGGAGTTGCCGGGAGGAAAGGCGTATCCCCCTCACGGACGAGGCCCTGGAGATCTGCCGGGCGGCAGGTCTGGTGCCGGTGCGGGGCTGGACCGTCCCGGGTCCCGGCGCGGAGGAAGGGCTGCCGATCCGCTTTCCCGTGGTGGTAAAGCTGCTTTCCCGGACGGCCTCCCACAAGACCGATGTGGGCGGGGTGCGCCTCGGCATCCGGAACCGGCGCTCCCTCCGGAAGGCCCTGACGGAGATGGCGGCGAAATTTGCCGGTAGCGCCGACGGGTTCCTGATTCAGGAACAGGCGGCGCCCGGGGTGGAATGCTTCGTGGGGGGGCGCCGGGACCCGGTGTTCGGCCCTGTGGTCATGGCCGGTCTGGGTGGGATTTTCATCGAAGTTTTCAGGGATACGGCCCTCCGCCTGGCCCCGGTAACCCGTTCCGAAGCGGCGGACATGATCGCCGAGTTGAAGGCCTATCCCCTCCTGAGCGGGGTCCGGGGCCGGGAAGCCGCCGATGTCGCGGCCCTGGAAGAGGTGATCTGCCGGGTTGCCGCCCTCCTGGCGGCGGTGCCGGAGATCGCCGAAATGGACCTCAACCCTGTGATCGTTCATCCCGCCGGAAAAGGGGTTTCCCTGGTGGACGCCCGGGTGTTTTTTGCCGGTGAGACAGCGACCGGCTGATGGGGTGGGTGCTGCTCATCCACCCCCCGGTTTCGAAACCCTGCGAACCGCCGGCGGGGATCGCGAGACTGGCGGGGTTTTTGGGGGAGCAGGGTGTCCCCTGCGAGGTCGTCGACGCCAACACCGAGGGACTCCATTTTCTGCTCCACGCGGCGCTCCGGGGAGAAACCGCCCGGCATGGAGAGAATGATGTCCCGGGAGGGGAAGGGGGGAGGGGAAACCCGGGGGCGGGAAAGACAGGCGGCGGGTTGTGCCCGACGGCGGGCGACACCTGGACAAAGCGGGCCCGCCGGAACCTGACGCATCACCTCCGGGATTTGCGCTCCCGCGCCATCTACGGCCAACGGGATCGCTACCGGCGGGCCGTGGCCGATCTCGGCCGCATCCTGGCTTGCCTGACGCCCCGGCCGGAGATCGCCGTCGGGCTGGCGGATTACCAGGACGGCGGACTGTCACCGCTTCGATCCCGTGATCTCCTTTTCGCCGCCGCCCATCCGGAAAGAAACCCCTTTTATCCCTACTTCCGGGAGAGATTGGCCTTACGGTTGCAGGCCGTCCCCCCGGACAGCCTGCTCGGCATCTCCGTTAATTATCTCAGCCAGGCCCTCTGCGCCTTCGCCATGATCGGGTTTTTGCGGGCCTGCCGCCCCCAGGCCCGGATCGTCCTGGGCGGCAGTCTCGTGACTTCCTGGATGCGGCAGCCGCAGTGGCGTAACCCCTTCGGCGGCCTGGTGGATCACCTGGTCGCCGGCCCGGGGGAAGAACCCCTGCTGGCGCTGATGAAAAACGGCGGCCTCCGGGAGGCTCACGACACCGGTATCGGCGCCGGTGGTTATGGGGAAGGCGGGGAAGGGGAGCATCCCGTCGCTGCCGTTTCCTGTCCCGATTACCGCTTCTTTCCCCGGGAGCTTTATCTCGCTCCCGGGCTGATTCTCCCCTACAGCGCCGCTACGGGCTGCTACTGGCGACGTTGCCGGTTCTGTCCGGAGACGGCGGAGAACAATCCTTATCGGCCGCTGCCCCTGGAAAGGGTTTTCACCGATCTGGAACGCCTCAGGGAGGAATTGCAACCCGTTCTTGTCCATTTCCTCGATAACGCCCTGAGCCCCGCCCTGCTGACGGCGTTGTCTCGTCGTCCCCTCGGGGTCCCCTGGTATGGTTTTGCAAGAATTACCGAACGACTGGCGGATCCGGGGTTCTGCCGCCGGCTCCGCCACCGCGGCTGCGTAATGTTAAAGCTCGGTTTGGAGTCGGGCGACCAGCAGGTGCTCAATGCCCTCGACAAGGGGATCGAGGTGGCGACGGCGGCCCGGGTGTTGCGGAGTCTGAAGGAGGCGGGCATCGCCGCCTATGTATATCTCCTTTTCGGCACCCCGGCGGAGGACCGGGAGGCGGCCCGCCGGACGTTGGAATTCGTGGCGGCCCACAGTGCCCATATCGCATTCCTCAACATCGCCGTCTTCAATATGCCGGTCTTCGCCGCCGCGGCCGCCGGCCTGCCCACCCGGTGCTTTTCCGCCGCCGACCTTTCCCTCTACCTGGACTTCACCCACCCCCGGGGCTGGAACCGTCGGGAAGTCCGGCGGTTCATCGCCGGGGAGGTGAGAAAGGAGCCCGCCGTCGCCGCGATCCTCAAAAGGACCCCTCCCGTCTTCACTTCCAACCACGCGCCGTTCAGCGCCGGGGGCGGCGGACGGTTCAGCCTGCCCTTTTGAAGGCGGTTTCCCAGGCCTTCTCCCGATCGAAGGCGGCGATCAGGCCCGCTTCGATCCGGAGTACTCCGGCCTGGGTCAGCTCCTGAATGGTTTCCTCGATCTCGTTGGTATCTTTCCCCGTGACGGCGGTCAATTCGGCGACGAAGTCGCGCTCCGGGGGGAAGGGTTCGTGGCGCAAAAAATACAAGATCATGACCAGACGCAGCCAGGAGTGGGTAGTGTCTTCCAGGACTTCGTTGCTGTGCTTGATCCGGCGGGAGAATTCCCGGAGCATGATCATCGCCACATCGTCGCTTTCTCTCAGGAGGCTGTGGAAGGTTTGGCTGTCGATGGCCGCCACTTCCGCATCCTCACAGACCCGGGCGGAGGCGGTGCGCGGCTCCCGGATCAGGGCCGCTATCTCGCCGAAATAGCAGCCCGGTCCCATCTCCGCCAGGGTCTTTTTGACCATCCCCACCGTTTTCTCCAGTTGAACCTTTCCCGACAGGAGGTAGTACATCTCATCGCCCGCCTCTCCTTCCCGGAAGATGTAACTGTCCCGGGGATACAGGCGACCGAACTTGTGAAAGAGCCGTTCGTCGATGTTCAGGCCTTTTTTCCCCGGCTGGAAAAAGGCCTTTTGCAGGAGCAGGAGATCCCTCCTCATGAAGGAGGACATCAGCTCGGCGCAGAACAGGAGGATCAGGGCCACATAGAATATCCAGATCACCAGGATGACCACCGTTTCCAGGGAGCCGAAAATGATGTTGTAGCGGGTATAGTTGGTTACGTACCAGGTAAAGAAATATTTCGCGATCTCCATGAGGGCGGAAAAGATCGTCGCACCCGTGACGGCGACGCCGAGGGGGATCTTACCCGTGGGGATGGCTTTGTAAACAATGGTGAAAAACAGGACGGTGACCAGATAGGGGATCCCGTACTGGAAAAAGAACCCCCGCAGGATGGGAAAATGGGGAAGGATCTCCTCCGCGAGGAGCGGCTGTCTGGCGATCAGGACGGCAAAAGAGGAGATCAAGATACTGGCCAGGGCCACGGCCCAAGCCATGGGGATCATGGCGATGGCCAGCAGCTTCGAGAAGAGATAGTTGCGGTGGCGGTGGGAGCGGAAGATGAGGTTGAAGGCCGTTTCGATCGCCCCGAAGATCAGGGAGGAAAACCAGACCAGGGTGATGATACCGATCCATCCCAGGACCGCCTTTTTTTCCTCGATCCCCCCCAACTGCTGGAGGAGGGGGTCGGAAAAATACGGGCTCAGATTCTTCACGCCGTCCACCAGTTGCTTTTTGATGTGGGGGTAGGCCCCGAGGATCTCGTTGGCCGTGAGGATGGTGAGGATGAACAGGGGGATAAAGGACAGGATCGCATACAGGGAGATGGCCGCCGCCTGGTTGGTATCACCGTTTTTGTCGAAATTGACGACCGCGTCGTAGATTACATCCCCAACCCCCATGAGGCGGATCTTGACGAGGGACATCAGCCGCCGGGAGGCGGACGATGGGGAAGAAAACCGGTTGTGACTGCCTCTGGACATCTTCACCCCGTGCGGTATTGCTTTTTCTCTGTATCCATAGGTTCACCGGATGCGTTAATAGACATAAATTCGTCTCCAAGGCAAGGAGTTAACCACTCCTCACGGTAAGAAGAAGGGGATTACGGTCCTGTATTCAATAGATTAGATCAGCTCGTAAATAACTCACGACCCGGGGGGCAGCAAAGAGGAGGGGCTTGCGCCGTATCAGGACTTTTCACGATGTCATCGGCGTCTTGGTTTCCGGAGGAGGGGGATGCCTGCCGTATCGTCGGTGTTTCCTGTGCCGTCTTCGGAAAATAAAGGAGAGGGGCCGGGCGGCGTAGAGCCCGGTCCCTGAAGACAACACAAATATGAGTCCGTGCTGCCTCTGTAGGTGCGGTGATCAGAGAGAGGGACCGGAGTTTTAGGCTCCGGTCCCTGCTTGGGAGGAGGCTGGCGACACACTCCACCTCTTCAGTGGACGCTCACCCGCCCGGGTGACCTGGAATGTGATGCGATCCTACGATATTTTGAAAAAAGCACAATATTAAAAAAAATAAGCCGATAATTACATAAAATGTAATTTTATGAAAGGGAGGAAAGGAAGGCCTGCAGGTTATGCTTGTTGTTGTTTATCCCCATCTTCTTCCGGATCCGGTAGCGGTGGATATTGACGGCGCTGGGGGAGACATGCAGGATCTCGGCGATTTCCTTGCTGGTCAGCCCCTCCTTGATGAAGTTGGCGATCTGGATCTCCCGGGAGGTCAGATTGATGTATCTGGTGGACAGTCTCCGGGCGAAGGGCGAGATCAGGTCTTTCAGATTGGATTCGAGGATATTGAGATGGGACGCGTCCCGGGGGTCCAGGCGGCTAGTCTTCAACTTTTCCAGATAGGGGAGGACAAGCTTCTGGATGTTCAGAAGCATCCGCTCTTCCAGTTCATCGCGATCCTCTTCCCGGCGCTTGAGAAGGACGCGGAGGGCCGCGTTGAGCTCTTCCAGCTCCTGCGTCTTGATCTCCAGCTCTTTTCCCCGCTTCTGGACGGCCTCCTCGGCGAGTTTCCGATCCGTGATGTCCCGGATGGATTCGATGGCCCCCACCACGTTTCCCCGGCTGTCGTAAAGGGGACTGGCCTTGGCCCAGAGGAAGGCCTTCCGGCCCTTGACCTGCGGGACGTCCGTCTCGACGATCAGGAGGTCCCGCTCCTTCTTGAGGACGGAATATCCGCTCTCGATCTTACGATCCGTTTGGATAACCAGATCGATCAGGATGGGACGGCGCATACCGTAGAAGCTCAGGGAGTATTCGTAGTCGCCTTTGCCGATCATGTCCTGGGCCTTGACGCCGGTCATCTCCTCCATGGCCCGGTTCCAGGCGATTACCTTCCCTCCCCGGTCGATGGCGAAGGTGGCGTCGGGAAGAAACTCGATGATGTCTGAAAGGCGCTGTTCCGATTCCCGCAGGGCCTCCCGCATGCGGCGCTGTTCGGTGACGTCCATGGAATTGCCCAGGATCGCCGGGTTGCCCTCGTAGAAGATAGAGGTGACCGTCTCCATGATCCACCGGATCTCACCAGTCTTGGTGACGATCCGGAATTCGTGGGGGGAGGTGCTGTCGCCACGGAGCATGGCCCGGGCATTTTTCTTCACGTCCTGACGGTCATCGGGGTGGACGATGCTGTCGGACTTCCGGCCTGTGAGCTCCTCCAGGGTCAATCCGGCATAAGAGGCGGCGTTGGCGTTGGCGTATTTGAATTTACCTTCCTGGACGACGTAGATACCGGCGAAGGATTGCTCCGCCAGGGTTCTGAAGAGCCCTTCGCTCTGCCTTAGCGACGCCTCGACCTGCCGGCGGTCCGCCGATTCCTTTTCCAGGGCGCGGATCTTTTCTTCGAGCTTGCTGATCAAAGCTTTCGCTTTCAGCTCGCCGTCGCCTCCGGTATCGGGACCTTTTCGCGGGTTCGTTATCTTTTTCATCTCTGTCTTTTTCACCGTCCCCGCCGCCGCGGTGAACGAGGGGAGGGGAGCCGGCGTCGTTTCCCCCCGGCCGGTTTTTTGTAAATCTTTCCTTCGCCGACCGCCGGAGCTCCTGCGTGGTCGGCGGGGCGGCGGTGACGGCGCGTTTCTGAAGCTCAGCCGACCAGCTTGTTCTGCACGGCGTAAAGGGTGATCTCGGCGTTGTTCTTCAGGCGCATCTTCTCGATGATGTGGCTCCGGTAGGTGCTGATGGTCTTGACGCTCAGACACAGCTCATCGGCGATGTCGGAGACGGTCTTCCCGGAGGCGATCAGGAGCATGACCTGGTATTCCCGGTCGGAGAGCTTCTCATGGAGGGGTTTGCTGGCGTCCTCGTCCAGGTAGTCCGTGAGCTTTTCCGCGAGCGAGGCGCTGATGTATTTCCCTCCCTGGGAGATCTTGCGGATGGCGGCGATGAGTTCGTTGGGGGCGCTGGCCTTGGTCATGTAACCCGACGCCCCGGCGCGGAGGGCCCGGACGGCATACTGCTCTTCGGGATAGATACTGAGGATCATCACGGGGAGCTTGGGCTTTTCCGCCTTCAGATCCTTCAGGACCTCCAGGCCGTTCCTGCCCGGCATGGAGATGTCCAAAAGGACGATGTCGTAGTCGTGTTTCCGGATCAGATTCAGGACTTCCTGGCCGTTTGCCGCCTCGTCGGCCACGGTCATGTCCTGGGTGTCGGCGATGACGAGCTTGAATCCCGCCCGGACGATGGGGTGATCGTCGGCGATGAGGATCCTGATCTTCTTCATGACGCTGCTCCTTTCTGTTCCAGGGGAATGACGACGCGCACCGTGGTCCCCTCTCCCGGTTTCCCCTTGATGGTCACTTTCCCCCGCCAGTATTCCGCCCGTTCCCGGATTCCCAGCAGACCGAAGGAATTGGGTTTGCGCATCTGTTCCGGGGTGATGCCCTTGCCGTTGTCCTTCACGTTAAGCTGAATCTGCCGGCCTGTGGACCGCAGCGATACATGGACGCGGGAGGCCTCGGCATGACGGGAAATATTCGTCAGGGTTTCCTGGAAGATGCGGAACAGGGCGGTGGTCAGGTCCGGATCGAGGACGATTTCTTCCGGGGCGCAGGTGACCCGGCAGGAGATGCCCGTGCGTTTCTGGAATTCCTCCGCCTGCCAGCCGATGGCGGCGGTGAGCCCCAGGTGATCCAACATCCCCGGGCGCAGGGCCATGTAGATCCGCTTGAGGGTCTGCATGGTCATGTCGATGAGACTGGAAAGGGAGCGGGTCCGTTCGATGAGGGCCGTCAGTTCCGGAGGGATCTTTTTGGCCAGCATGACGATCTCGGTGTTGAGGGCCGTGAGGAGTTGGCCGAGTTCGTCGTGGAGTTCCCGGGCGATGCGGGAACGCTCCTTTTCCCGGATCGACTGGAGGTGGGCGGTGAGATTCCGCAGTTGTTCCCGGGAGTTCTCCAGCTCCGTGGCGGCGAGCTTGCGGTCCGTGATGTCCTCGTAGGTGATGACGATCTCCTTCTCCCGGAGGCTGGCGCCGATCCGGGCGGCGGTGACCATGGACACGATGTCCTTGCCGTCCCGGCGGCGGCAGGGAAACTCGAAGGTCACGGTCCGCTTCTTTTCCAGGGCGCTGTAAAGGGTCTTGGCCATCCGCTCGTAGTCTTCGTCGTTACGGTAGAGGATCCGGGTGCTCATGCCGATGAGGTCCCGGGCCTTCCAGCCGAAGACGGTCTGGACGCCGTCGTTGGCGAAGATGATCCGCCGGTCCTGGAGACCGATGACGGCGTGAGGGATCGCCTCGAGGATGGACGCCTCCAGGGCCTCCAGTTCCTCCAACTTCTTCCGGGCGTTATTCTGCTCGGTGATGTCCATGGAATTGCCCAGGACGGCCATCTCCCCCCGGAAGGGGATCATCGTCACCGTTTCCATGATCCAGCGGATATCGCCGTTCTTCGTGATGATCCGGAATTCGTGGGGGGCCTTCCGTCTGCCCGTGAGCATGCTCTTGGCGTTTTTCCGGACCATGTCCCGGTCCTCGGGGTGGACGAGACTCATGGAATCCATGCCGACCAGCTCCTCTTCCCCGTAGCCGGCGTAGGCGGCGGCGTGGTGGTTGACGAACTGGAAGGCCCCGTTCTGGACCACATAGACGCCGGCCTGGGAGCTTTTCGCCAGGGTCTTGTAAACCTCCTCGGCCTGCTTGCGGTCCGTGATGTCCTCGTAGGTGATGACGATCTGTTTGTCCTTCAGGGTGTCGCCGATCCGGGAGGCGTTGATCATGCAGACCAGGTCCTTGCCGTCCTTGTGGCGGCAGGGGAATTCCAGGGAGACGGTCTGTGCGTGTTCCAGGGTGGTGTAGAGCTTGGCGGCGATCTCCTGGAAGTCCCCCTCGGAACGGTAGAAGCGCCGGGTCCGCTGCCCGATCAGTTCTTCCGCCTTCCACCCGAAGACGGTCTGGACGCCGTCGTTGGCGAAGATGATCCGCCGGTTTTTCAGGCCGATGACGGCGTGGGGGATGGCGACGAGGATGGACGCCTCCAGGGCCTCGAGTTCCGCCAGTTTGTTCCGGGCGTTGATCTGCTCGGTGATGTCCATGGAGTTGCCCAGGACCGCCCGTTTGCCCTGATAATGGATCGTCGTCACCGTTTCGGTGATCCAGCGGATGCTCCCGTTCTTGGCGATGGTCCGGAAGACGTAGGGCGAGAAACGCTCGCCTTTCAGCATGCGGATCGCACCTTCCCGGACGATGTGCCGGTCTTCGGGGTGGACGATGTCCATGGAGGGCATGCCGAGAAGCTCTTCCCGGGCATAGCCCCAGTAGTTGGAGGTGTGCTGGTTGACGAACTTGAAGATCCCGTCCTGGACGACATAGATGCCCATCAGCGAGCTGTTTTCCAGGGTCCGGAAGAGGCCTTCCTCGAAGACCCGGTCCGTTTCCAGCTTCCTGATCTCTTCGACGTTCCGGCGGATCTCCTGCAGTTCGTGAAGCAGATTTCGGTCCATGGTTCCTTTCCGGCCGGACGGCGGCGCGGCGGCAGGCCGCGGGCCGGGGCGGGGATAATGTGTCCGGGTGCATGACCCGGCGATCGGTATCGGTCCGGTGTTGTTTACACGGAGGGGATTATAGGGTGCGGTCCCGGTTATGTCAAACATTTCCTCCGGGATCGTCAAGCGCAAATGGAAGCGGCCGGTTTTGTCGCCCGTGGCTTGTCCGGCTTTACGTCCCCGGGCGGGGAGTCGTTCCGGGAACGGGAGGAGAGCGGCGGATGTGCCCGCCAGGGCGCCGGGGGGTATCTGCAACCCCTCCCCCCGCGGTTGCCGCCCCGGCTATTCCATCCGGAATCCTTGTTCCCCGAACAGCCGGAGACAGGCATCCACCACCCGGGGATCGAAACGGGAGCCCGCCTCGTTTTTGACGGCGGCCAGGGCTTGGTCCAGGGGAAGCCCGCTGCGGTATGATTTATGGGTGGTCAGATCCTCCAGGGCGTCGGCGACGGCCAGGATCCGCGCTTCCAGGAGGATGTCCTCCCCTTTGATCCCCCGGGGAAACCCGGTGCCGTCGTAATGCTCCCGGTGCTGCAGGACCACATCGGCAATGGGCCAGGGGAAGTCTATCTTCTTCAGGATGCCGTAACCGATGGTGGGGTAGGTGCGGTAGAGGGACAGCTTGATGCCTTCCAGGCGGTTGACGTTATGGAGCACCTCGAGGGGCACATTGATCATCCCGATGTCATAGACGGAGGATGCGAGCCCGATCCCCTCCACCTGCGGGCCGGGCAGTCCCATTTCGCCGGCGAGGGCGACGGCCAGCTTCTTCACCCGCTGATGATGGCCGGGGAGGTAATGCCCCCGCATCTCGATGGTCTCGGTGAGGGCGGCGATGACCCCTTTCAGGGTCCGGTCCAGGCGGGCCTGGTAATCCTTCAGGGTCTTTTCCAGCTGGTGTCGCTGGAGGGCCATCTCGATATTCGTGAAGAGCTCCATCTTGTTGAACGGTTTGATCAGGTATCCGTAGGGGCTGGTTTTTCTGGCCCGGGCGATGAATTCGCCATCGGTGTGGGCCGTGAGAAATATCACCGGCAGCCCGAACCGGTTTCTGATCAGGTCCGCCGCCTCGATGCCGTCCCGTTCCCCGGGCAGGACGATGTCCATGAGGACCATGTCGGGTTTCTCCGTTTCGATCATCCCGATGGCGTCCTCCGCCGACCCGGCCAGCAGGCAGGACCCGTATCCGAAGGAGCGGAGATGCCGGCAGATCTGATCCCCCACAATCCATTCATCCTCCACAACCAGAATCTTTTTGCTGTTCAATGCCGCCGCTCCTGTAACCGTTCAATGAAACCTGATCCGGAATTCCGTGCCGTTGTCCACCCTGGTTTCCAGTTGTCCTCCCAGTTGATTTTTCACCAGCCCCCGGACCAGGTACAGACCCACCGAGCGGGGACGCTGCGCGTCCGTTCGGTCCCGCAGGCCGACGCCGTTGTCCCGCACGACGATTTCGGTCTCCCCGGCGGGTGTTTTGGCGATCACCACCTTGATTTCCCCCCGGCGGTCGCCGGGGAAGGCGTGTTTGCAGGCATTGGAAAACAGCTCGCTCAGCACCAGGCCGCAGGGAACCGCCCGGTCCATATTCAGAAACACCTCCCTTTCCGCCTGGATGGAATAGGTGATTTTCCCGGGATCGATCTTGTAGGACTGGCTCAGCTCCGCCGCAAGATCCCGCATGTAACCGACGAGATTTATCCGGAAAAACTCTTTGGATTCATAGAGTTTTTCATGTACCAGGGCCATGGACCGGATCCGCTTGTTGCTTTCCTCGGCCATCCGGATCGCCTCCGGATCGCCGCTGGAGACGGCCTGCAGATCCAGGAGGCAGGTGATGACCTGCATGTTGTTCTTCACGCGATGGTGGATCTCGTGGAGGAGCCTTTCCTTTTCCCGGAGGGCGGCCTGGATCTGTCTTTCCGCCGCCTTGCGGGCGGTGATGTCCACCATGACCCCCACAATCCCCGCGATGGAGCCGTCGGCATGGGGGTAGGTCGCCTTGTTCACCACCACGTCCCGCACGGTGCCGTCGGCGTAAACGATCTGGTGCTCGTAAACCTGCCGTCCCGGTTCACGGAACAGGATCGCATCCATCTCCCGGTATTTGTCCGCCATCTCCGGGCTGAAGAGTTCCTGGGCGGTCCTGCCGACGATTTCCTCCCGGGGCTTGCCCACGTAAACCTCGAATTCCCTGTTGCAATCCTCGTAACGGCCGTCGCGGTCCTTGCAGAAAATCGGGCTGGGGATAGTGTCGAAGAGGGTCTGTAAAAAATTGAGCAGTTCCCGGGACTTCTTGCCGGCCTGTCTCCGCTCCTCTTCCGCCGCCTTGCGGTCGGTGATGTCCTGAATCATCCCTTCCTGGTAAAGGATGTTTCCGGCTTCGTCACAGACCGGCCGGGCGCTGATGGATACCCAGCCCGGGCTTTTGCCCCGGCCGTGGTAGGGAAGCTCCAGGTTTTCCAGGACGCCCCGCTTTCTGAGGATGCCCAGGACCTCATCCCTCTTGGCCGGGTCCCCGTACAACTGCCGGCCGATGTCCGTGACCGAAGCGACCAGCTCCGCCGCGGAATCATAACCGAGAATCCTGGCGGTGCAGGCGTTGGCCTTCAGGAAGCGACCCCCCGGGGACGTCCGGTAGATGCCTACGGGCAGACGGTCAAAGAGTTCCTCATAGGCCTCCTGCCGTGTCTCCATGTCCGCCAGACGTCGGCGCAGTTCGTGAAGTTCGGCGACAAGCTGCTCTTCGGTTCTTTTTTCCATCGTCAACAGCCGGCCGGGGTGATGTTTGAAAGGCGGGGAATGATAACCGCCCGCCTAGGTGAGGCGCGGTGAATTACCGCCATCCACCGCCAAATTGAATTTGCCGCCCGGAGGAACCTGCCTGGGGGGGCGAAATTTCTCCAAACTCTCGGAGGAGTTATACACGATGCGGCCACAGCAGCACCCAACCCATCCATGTCCATATCTTCTTATCTCTACCGTCTCTTGGCAAACCGGACATCTTAACCGGTCCATAGGCAATGAACCCCTTCCCCCTGCAAGATTCTTTTTCTAAAGCGGTATCCAGTTGATTAGGGAAAAGGTATATTAATGTCAATTGTACATTTTCTGTAAAATAATGGGTATATAAAGTACCTATTGATCGAGGCCTTCCAGATGGGTCAGAAGATTAGCCCTCCGACTGCTCAGCCCCAGTTTCTTTCTGATGTTTTTACGGTGCACGTCGATGGAACCGGCGGCGATGCCCATTATCCTGGCAATCTCTTTGGTCGTCCGGCCGCTTTTCACCAGGGAGGCCACCCGCATTTCCCGGGGGGTGAGGTTGAACTGCCGGATATTCTTCAGGAGGGGGGTGGCGATTTCATTGAGATGGCTTTCGATAATGTTCAGATATGCCCGCTGCCCGGCATCGAGATTGCCCTTCTTCAGCATCTCCACATAGGGCAGGACCAGATTCCTGATATTCAGGACGAATCTCTCTTCCAGATCCTGCCGGTCGTTTTCCCGCTGCTGCAGCAGCACCTTGAGGGCCGTGTTGAGCTCCTGGAGGGCCAGGTTGTTGGTTTCCAGTTCCGCAGTCCGTTCCCTGATCATATCCTCGAGGTGGCGGCGGTGTTTTTCCAGTTCCGCCTCCACCCGTATCCGTTCGGTGATGTCCTGCACACAGGCGGTGGCCCCGGCGTAGTCTCCCCGCTCGTCGATGAGCGGGGCGGTAATGAGGGAGGCGTAAACGGCGGCTCCGTCCCGGCGACGGAAGGTGAATGCATGGACTTCCCGGATCCCCTGCCGGCGTCTTTCCAGATAATGCCGGGCTTGGGCCACGCCTTCTTCCCCCATGAAGGAGAAGAGATGTCTCCCGATCATCTCCTCCGGCTCATATCCCAGCATCGCCGCCATATGGCGATTGACGAAGGTGGTGTTGGCATCCCGGTCGATCTGCCAGATCCCCTCGTTCATGTTTTCCACCAGGAGGCGATATCTCCGTTCGCTTTCCTGGAGTGCCGCGTAAGCTTCCCGGCGTTCCATCGTACCCGTCATGACGGTCCACACGTACCGGCGGTCCGCCATGGTCAACACGGCGGCATTGAAGAGGCCGAGTTGCACCTCCCCCTCCTTGTTGCGCACCGTCATCTCGAGATTCTCCACCCGGCCCCTTGCCGTCAGTTCCCCCCGGAAACGGGAATGCTGCTCCTCCGTGACGAAGCCCGTCTCCACCCACGTGCGGCCGATCACCGTCGGCCGCTCCAGATTCATGAAGTTAAGAAAGGCCTCACTCGGCTCCACAAACCGTCCGTCTTCCCAGGACGTGAGCCCCAGGGGAACGACGTTTTTTATGTAAGCTGCGGTCACCGCGGTTCCTTCCTGTGCCGTCTTCGTCGTTATTTCATATCGATGATGGCCGCGACATTTTCCTTGCCGAGGGTGCGGATGAAATCGCCCATCGCCCCCTCCATAACCCTGTACCAGGCGGCCTTGTTTATATCCCGGGTCACGGTCATGCCCTGGGCCGCAAGCGCGGCGATTTGCCGCTCCTCGTTATCCCGCCCCAGTTTCCGCTGGTAGGGGGCAACTTCCCGTGCGGTCGCCAAAAGCATGTCCCGGTCTTCCGGGCCAAGGGTCTGCCAGGTTTTGGGACTGACCACGACCAGCGCCGGGGAGTAAACATGTTGGGTGAGGGAGAGATACTTTTGCACCTCGTTGAACTTGGCGGTATAGATGACCGCGACGGGATTTTCCTGGCCGTCGATGGTTTTCTTTTGCAGGGCGCCGTAAACCTCGCCGTAAGCCATGGGAACGGGATCGGCGCCCACGGCCTTCCAGGCGGCGAGGTGGAGCTTGTTTTCCATGGTGCGGATTTTCAGTCCCCGGGCATCCTCCGGGGCTTTCACGACCCTTTTGGAATTGGTGAGGTTGCGGAAGCCGTTTTCCCAGAAGGCCAGCCCCTTGAGGTTGGCCTTCTCCAGATCGTCAAGCAGGCGGCGGCCGATGGGACCATCCAGGATCTTGTCCACATGGGCGTAATCCCGGAAGAGAAACGGCAGATCCAGGATGCCCATGGAGGGGCTGAAACCGCCCACCGGACCGGTGGAACCTACGTAGAAATCGATGCTTCCCTGTTGGACCGCCTCCAGGAGCTCCCGTTCACCTTTGGCCAACTGCCCGTCGGGATAGATGACGATCTCGATGCGCCCCTTGCTTCTCTCCTTGACCAGCTCGGCAAAGCGGGCCGCTCCCTGATTGTAGGTGTGATCCATGGACGTCAGGGAGGCGAGTTTGTAAACCCGTTTGCCCTCCCCCCCGGCCGGAGGCTGCTCCTTGCCGCTACAGCCGCCGATCAGCACCGTCAACACCAGACCGGCAACGCATAATAGTCTTTTCGCCATCTTCCTGGTCCTCCTTGAAAAAGGGATTTTGGTTCTCCAAGCGCCCGGCGAGGTGCCGGTCCTTCTCCGCTCCTGTAAGCTGCTTTGGGTAAACACCCTATCAGAACCGCCGGGGGATTTCAATCATGACGACATCGTTTTTATTGAGCGGCGGTTCCGGCTCCCGGAAACGTTCCTCCAGAAGCCGGTTGTCACCCGGGGCGGGTTGTGTTAGGATGAGACCCGGAAGCGGCGGCGCCGCCGTTATCCAAGGTTTGAGGTAAGAATCCGGAGGCGGGGCGGAGAGTTAATGGACGAGAAGAAGATGACGAAACGGCAACAACCGGCGGAGCCGGCGGCGCTGCATTCCCGGCGGTCCGCCCTTACGGACGGAAAGGTGGAACCGCCGCCGGCCTCTTCGGGGGGACCGGCCTTCGACAGGGAAACCTATGCCGGGATCTTTGCCTCTTTCCCCGCCGGGGTGACTGTGACGAATAAGAACGGCGTTGTGGTTTACGTCAATCCCGCCTTCGTCCGGATCACCGGTTATGATCTTCCCGATCTCCCCACGGACAAACAATGGTTTCACAAGGCCTTTCCCGACCGGGAAAGGCGTCGGGAGGCCCTGTCCGTCTGGGTAAGGTATCAGACCGGCGGGGTGCAGAAGCAGAAAATTTTCTCCGTCGCCTGCAAGAACGGACGGATCAAGTCCCTGGAGATCAGCCTCGCTTTGACGGCGGACGAGGGGCTCATCGCCCTGTTTGCCGAAAAGGACCCGGTGGCGGACGCCGCGCGCCTGCCCGGAGAGGGGGAAGACAAATGGCGTCTCCTGCTGGACATCATGAATGAAGGTTTCATCAACGTAGATGAAAAGGGGGTGCCCGTCTTCGTCAATCAGCGCCTCTGTGACATGCTGGGCTACACCGGGGAGGAAGTGGTCGGCCGGCCCCTGACCGTTTTCCTTGCCGAGGAGAGCCGGGGGATCTTTCAGGAGGAGTTTGCGCAGCGCATCCGGGGAGAGAGCAGATCCTACGAGATCACGGCCCGGCACAAGAGCGGCGAGCGCCGGTATTTCATAATCTCCCCCCGCCCCCTGTATGACAGCAGCGGCCGCTTCGCCGGGAGCTACGCGACCTGCACGGATATCACGGACCGGAAGCTGATCGAGGAGACCCTGCGCCGGTCGGAGGAAAGGTATCGCCGCCTGGCCGACGACTACCGCTCGATCGTGGAAAATGCCTCCGAGGGCGTCTACCGCAGCGTTCCCGCCGGGCATTACCTCATGGCCAATCATGCCTTCGCCCGCATGCTGGGCTATGATTCCCCCGCGGAGCTCCTTTCCGCCGTCTCCGACATCGAAAAGCAGCTTTATGTCCCCCCGGAAACAAGAGAGGAAAACCTGCGCCGGGTTGTCGCCGCGGGCGGCGGCGAGTTCGAGAGCCGGGTCCGGCACCGGGACGGCGGGATCCGCTGGCTGGACGAAAGCGTCCGGGTCGTCCGGGACGAAAAGGGGGAGGTGAGCTGTTTCGAGGGTATCGTCAAGGACATCACCGACCGCAAGGCGGCGGAGCTGGCCCTGGAGGCGTCCGAGCGCAAATACCGCACCCTGTTTAACAACAGCGCCGTGGGAATCATCGTTACGGACCTTTCCGGAAGGATCCGGGAGGCGAACCCGGCCTGGCAGCGTCTGACCGGCTATGCAGAAGAGGAATACCGGCAGTTGACCCCGGAGGTTCATTACGCAAATCAACAGGACCGCCTTGCCGTCCGTGCCGCCCTGGCGGATACGGGCATGATCAGAAACTACGAAATGAACATCTTGTCCCGGAACAAGGCCCCGATTACGGTCCTGCTCAGTTCCGACCTGATCGCTCTGGAGGGCGAGACGGTCATTCTCTCCCAGGTAATGGATATCACCGACCGCAAGCAGACAGAGGAGGCGCTGCGCCAAAGCGAGGAGAAATACCGCCATATCTTCGACAATTCCACCCTGGGCATCTACCAGGTCACCCCGGGAGGGCGCTTCATCAGCGCCAATGACGCGGCGGCCCGCAATCTGGGTTACGAAAACGCCGGGGAATTGATGGCCGCCGTCACCGATGTGGGGACGCAGCTCTATGCCTTTCCCGAGGACCGCGCCCGGGCCTTGGCCATCATGAAAAAGGAAGGCGTGCTCAAAGATTTCGAGGTGCGCTGCCGCCATAAAAACGGCGGGCTGGTGTGGTTGTCCTTCAACGCCAAACCGGTTCGGGACCGGTGGGGCAAGGTGTTATACCACGACGGCACCAGTCAGGACATCGACCGGCGGAAACGGGTGGAGGAGGAACTCCGCGACTGCCGGCAGCGTTACGAGGAACTCCTGGCCGGTGTCCGGGAAATTGCCTGGGAAACCGATGCGGACGGGCGGCTCGTCTATGTGAGCCCGGCGGTGAAGCAGGTGCTGGGTTACCGCCCGGAGGAAATCCAGGGCCGGATGCCCTGGGAATTTCTCCAGGCCGACGATGAGGACAAGCTCCGGGCACTAATTAGCCGGTTCCTGGCCAATCCCGCCCCCCTGATTATCCCCGAGGGGAAGGCCGTTCACAAACAGGGCCGTCTCGTTCCTTTCGCGGGCAGCGGCTATCCTTGCTACGACCGCCAGGGCGGCTTCCGGGGATATCGGGGCGTCCTGCGGGACATCTCCCCACGTCGGGACCAGCTCATTTTTGATATCGGTGCAAAATCCCCCACACCTCCCCGCAGGCCCGCTGATAAAGCGGCTCGTCCACGGCGTCCTTGAAGGTCGTGTAATCGATCCCGGCGGTGAGGGCGGCGATCTTTTCCGTAACCTCTTCCCGGGGGAGAAGGGTCCGGTAAAGATAATCGCGTCCCGGTGTCTTGGTCACCCGGGCGTCGGGGAAGATGTTCCGGATGTGTTCGGGAAAGCGGGCGCGGACGATGAGCGTGTCCGGATCACGCCAGTCCTGGATGATCGAAATAAAACCCCGGTCGGTAAAGATCCACATTTTGTCATTCCTCCCTGACGGGCGTCCCGTTCACGCCGGGGTCCGTTTTCCGGCCCGGCTCGTTCCGGACGGGGCGGCGTCTTTTGCCGGGGTGCCTTCCGGCCGGGATCGGCGCTTCCCGCCGGGGGCCGCCGGGACCTTGTTCCGGGCGACGATCTCTCCCGCCAGGGCCAGGAAGTCCTCCGCGCCGTAGCTTTTCGGGGCGTAGCGGAAGATCGTCTGCCCGTAGCCGGGGGCCTCGGCGAGACTGATGTTTTCCCGGATGATCGTCGTAAAGAGTTTGGCGCCGAAACGTTCACTGATCGTTTCGATGATGCCCTTGTTGAGCTTGCGCCGGGCGTCGTAACGGGTGCCGATGATCCCCGTGATCTCCAGGTCCGGGTTGAGACGCTTTTTTACCGTTTCGATGGTCTCGATGAGCTTGCTCATCCCCTTGAGGGCCAGGAATTCCGTCTGCAGGGGGATGAAGATCTCCCGGGCGGCGGTGAGGGCGTTGAGGGTGAGGATCCCCAGCGACGGCGGGCAGTCGATGAAGATATAGGTGAACCCCTCCGCCGCCTGATTCAGGACCTCCCGGAGGATGAACTCCCGCCCCGGCACGCCCGCCAGTTCCATCTCCAGCCCTGCCAGCTCCAGGGAGGAGGGGATCATCGCCAGTCCGTCCACGGTGAGCATGACCTCGGCGATGCCGTGGGTCCCCTTGAAGAGGTCGTAAACCGTCCGGGTCAACTCATGGGCCGGAACCCCCAGGGAATAGGTAAGGTGGGCCTGGGGGTCCAGATCGATGAGCAGGACCTTTTCCCCCATCTTTTCCAGACCGGCGGCGATGTTCAGGGTACAGGTCGTCTTTCCCACCCCGCCTTTCTGGTTGCATAAAGATATGATTTTATACATAAATCCTCCCTTGATCCTTTTACATGAAGGCGCCGAAAGCCAGGGCTTTCCTGTCGATGACGACCTTCATGACTTCATGCGCCAGTTCCTGCCGGCCGGCCGTAAAAGGCAGATATACCAGCAGCGTCTCTTCGGGATGTATCTGCAGCCCCGGAAGGGCGGCGAAAAAGACCCGCTTGTCCGTGACAATGCCCGCCAGGGTCACCAGGATGCTCTCCAGGGCCTCCGTGGCGGCCAGGGTGACGGGATAGACGTCTTGCGGCGGCAGGGAATCCCCACCGGGAAAATCCGGCTGGTAGACGGTAAGCTGGCGGGCCAGGCGGGTGAACAGGGCGGGGTTGAGCTTGAAGGCCGGCGACCAGAAATGGACCTCCTGCCGGAGCATCTCGGGAGTGATCGCTTTGGGAAGATTCGCCAGCCGGATCAGGTCGGCCAGGGATGTGAGCGTCAGACCTGTAAAACGGACCTTCAGGCGCCAGAAGGGCAGGTAATGGGCGTCTTTGCCGTTTCCGGCCATGACGGTGCAGGGGATTTGCGCCAGTGCCGGTCCGTTGCAGGACCAGGCGGATCGGCAGTTCCTGCAGGTCAGCACCAGGGTGTCCCGGGCCCCCTGGAGGTCCCAGCCGCAGGCGGGACACAGGGTGGCCAGGAAGCGGATGCGGTCCCGCTCCGCGGATGCGAGGGCTTGATATTCCCCGCTTTTGTCTTCCGTCCAGGGCAGAACCTGTTGCGGACGGAAGGCGTCGCGCAGGACGCCGGCCCCGGCGATCATGGGCGTGTAGATGAGGCTCACGGAATCGCCGATGAAGACGCTTCTTCCGGAAGTCGGGGCAGCAGGCGCCGTTTGCGGGATGACCTCCTCCGCCTTCCGGGCCGGGCGGAGAAAGACGCCGGCGGTCTCGGGGGAGAGGAACTTGAGCTTCATGGCCTGGGGGCGCACCCCGAGGGAAGGCGGCATCCCCCGTAAAGGCAGGGCCAGACGATTCGTGTCGACATAGGTGTTGGTCATCTCCAGGGGTTGAATACGGAAACTAAGCCCCCGGAAGCGCCAGTAGGGGATATATACGACCTCTGTGGCTGCCGCCGGCGCCGGGATATGATAGTGAAAAGGTTCGGAAGAGACGATATAAAGCCTGCTCCGGCAGAAAGGGCAGGCCAGGAGCCGGTCCGCCTCGTCCAGAATGACGGGTGCGCCGCACTGGGGGCACTGATGCTGAATCTGCCACCCGGCGCCGTTCATGATGCCGGTGGCAGGGACCGATACTGGCGGCTGCGGACCAGCCGGCGCGAAAACATCTCCGGGTCACCTCCCATGCCCTTTACCTTTACCATGGAGCGGGCGGTTTTTCAATGACCGGAAGCGGGGATGTTGTAAGCACGTGATATGTCCGCTTTGGAGCATATAATCTGTCCGGTTTGTTATAGTTGCCGATGGAGGTGACTGATGAGACGGACGGAGATGCTGCAGGGATGCGAAAGATGCGATTTGAAGAGGTATATGGGCGTCGGGAACGGGTCTGGCGGCGTCGGGGGCGGCCGGCGCCTTCTTGACATCGGCAACAAATGATGTAGAGTCATGGGGTACAGGCGGCGGTAGAGCGGATGCCCTGCCGGGAGGGGGAAAGGAACGGAACACGGTAATGGATGAGGGAAAGACACGGGAGCAGCCGGTCAGTGAACCGGAGGCGCTCCGTCGGGAGCTGGCGGTGGAGAAGGCGGCGGGGATTTCCGGCCGACGCCTGCGTGAGGAACAGGAACGTTTTGCGAAGGCCTTTCTCGAGAATTCCACCCCCATGGTCATCACGACCCTGGAGGAGGGTCGGATCATTGATGTCAGCGACGCTTTCCTGAAGTTGATCGGTTTCGAACGGCGCCAGCTCATCGGCGCCACCTCCGTAGCGGTCGGCCTGCTGACGGCGGCACAGCGGGAGAATTTATTGCGGGAGCTGGGGGAGCGGGGCCGGGTAGAGAATCTGGAGATGCCCATTGGGACCCACAAACAGGGGGTTCGTCAGGTACTGATGAATGCCAGTGTAATTCTCATCGGAGCGGAGAAATTTCTCCTTTCGGTCTTTACGGATATCACGAACCGGAAACGGATGGAGGAGGCCCTCCAGGCGAATGAGCGGCGGTTTCGCACCGTCTATGAAAACACCACCCTGGGGATCTTCGAGACCACCCTGTCGGGACGGGTGATCAACGCCAACGAGACCTTTGCCAGGATGTTCGGCTTCGCCTCGGCCCGGCAGGCGGTCAGCGAACTCGACGATCTGGCTGCCCGGATCTATGCCGATCCGCGACAACGGGGCGAGATCATCGCCATGGTCCTCCACGAACCGGGGCCCCATCGTTTCGAGGTCGCCTACCGCCGTCGTGACGGCGGCTTCTTCCCGGCGGTTCTGGAAATCCAGTCCGTCTGGGATCGGGAGGACAACGATTACCATTTCTTCGGCTTTGTGGAAGACATCACCAGGCGCAAGAAGGCCGAGGAGGGGCAGCGGATAGCCGAAGAGCTGTACCGGACCCTGGCGGAAAAGTCCTTCGCCGGTGTTTATGTGGTTCAAGACGGATGCTTTCGATTTATCAACGCCAACGCCGCCCAGATTGCCGGATATGCCCGGGAGGAATTGCTCGACCGGCCGACGACGATGCTGGTCCATCCCGAAGACCGGGACGAGGCGCGCCGGCATGCCGTGGAGATGCTCCGGGGCCGCCGCGAGGCGCCCTATGAATTCCGGATTGTCACCAAAGCGGGGGAAACACGCTGGGTCATGGAGACGGTAACGGCCATCAACTACCTGGGAAGTCCGGCGATTCTCGGTAACTCGATGGATATTACAGTTCACAAAAGCGCCGCGGAGGAGCGGGAACGTTTGATTTCCCGACTTCAGGAGGCCCTCGCGGACGTGAAGAGACTCAGCGGCCTGCTTCCCATCTGCGCTTCCTGCAAGAAGATCCGCAACGACAAGGGTTACTGGGAGAAGTTGGAAGAATATATCCGGGATCGTTCCGAGGCCGAGTTCAGTCACAGCATCTGCCCCGAGTGTGTGAAGAAGCTGTATCCCGGACTATCGAGGAAACTCTGACCCACCGCGCCCGGGGAGGGACGGTGAAAGATGAAACCCGGATGACGGCCCACCGTCAGAAGGGTCTTGGATAAGTTGTTACGGTGCGAATCATGGAAAATGAAGGCGGAAAGTGGGAGCGGCTCCAGGAGGAACTGCGGGAGGCGCGGCGCCGGATCAGGGAGCTGGAGGAGGAGCTCGGGGAACGGCGCCGCCAAAGCGAAAGCCGGTCCCCGTGGATATGCGAAGATATTACGGAATCTGCACAGGCGGAGACGGCCCGGCGGGAAAGCGAAGAGAAGTATCGCCTGCTGGTGGAGAACTCCTATGACCTGATCTGGACCATGACGGCCGCCGGGGTCTTTACCTATGTGTCCCCCTCCTGGCGGCGGGTCCTCGGCCATGATCCCGCCGCCATTGTCGGCAGGCCTTTCCAAAGCATGGTCCACCCCGACGACGTGGCTGTTTGCGAGGCCTATCTCCGAGAGGCCATTTCCGCAAGGCGGGAGATGCCGGGACCGGCATACCGGGTACGGCACGCCGACGGCGCCTGGCGCTGGCACATGGCCAGCGGTGCCCCGGTCTTTGCCGCCGACGGCTCATTTGTCTCTTTCGTTGGCGTTTCCCGGGACATTACGGAGCGCAGGCGTACCGAGGAGGCCCTAAAAGAGGGGGAGAAGAGACTCCAGGACATCCTGCATGGATCGCCGATACCCGCCTTCGTCATCGGAAAGGATCATCGGATCCTCTACTGGAATCATGCCCTGGAACGATACAGCGGCATTGCCGCGGCGGAAGTCGTCGGGACCGATCAACACTGGCGCGCCTTCTACACCGCACCGCGGCCCTGTCTGGCGGATCTCATCCTCGCAGGGGAAATCGACCGGATCCCCGTTTGGTACGAAGGGAAGTACAGCCGCTCTCAGGTTATCGACGACGCCTTCGAGGCGACGGATTTCTTTCCCGACATGCGGGGCGGCACCTGGCTTTACTTTACCGCGGCGCCCATCCGGGATGCCGACGGCGCCCTGATCGGCGCTGTGGAAACCCTCACGGACATTACGGAACAGAAACGGTCGGAGGAGGCCCTCCGGGAATCCCAGCGACAGCTTGCCGATATCATCGGTTTCTTGCCCGACGCCACCATCGTCATCGACAAGGCGGGCAAGGTAATCGCCTGGAACCGCGCCATCGAGCTCATGACAGGCGTCCCGGCCGCGGCGATGCTCGGCCGGGGGGACTACGAGTACGCACTCCCCTTCTACGGCGAACGGCGGCCCATCCTCATCGATCTGGCCCTCCACCCCGACGCGGAAAAGGAGCGACTGTACACGACCATCCAGAGAACGGGGGACATCCTCTTCGGAGAGTCATACACCCCCAAACTGGCGCCGGGGAATGTCCACCTCTCCGCTACGGCCTCGGTCCTGCGCAATTCCAAAGGCGAAATCGTGGGTGCTATCGAGTGCATCCGCAACAACACCGAGCGGAAACAGATGGAAGACGCCCTGCGGGATAGCGAGCGGCGCCTTGCCGATATCATCGACTTCCTCCCCGACGCCGTCCTGGTTATCGATCAGGAGGGCCGGGTCACGGCCTGGAACAAGGCCATGGAAAAGGTTACAGGCGTCCCGGCCGCGGCGATGCTCGGCCGGGGGGACTACGAGTACGCACTCCCCTTCTACGGCGAACGGCGGCCCATCCTCATCGATCTGGCCCTCCACCCCGACGCGGACGTCGAGCAGCGGTATGTGTCCGTCAAGTGGCAGGGAAACGTCCTGGTCGGCGAGGCCTATATGCCCAATCTCCGCGGCGGCCGGGCCTATATGCTGGGGACGGCATCCCCGCTTTACGATACCAGGGGGAATATCGTGGGGGCCATCGAGACGATCCGGGATATCACCGACCGCCGGCAGATGGAGGAAGCCCTGGTGGCGGAAGGGAGAAGGCTTGCCTCCATCCTCGACGGCACACCGGTGCCGGCTTTTGTCATCGACCGGGAAGGCAAGGTGATCCTCTGGAACCGGAGCAATGAAATATACACGGGTAAAAGCAAGGCCGAGATGCTGGGAAAACGTATCGATCTGAGCTTTCTCCACCGGGGGGAAAGGATCCCTTCCATCGCGGAACTGATGCTGGTTATGACGGACGAGGAGATCATCGGAAGGTACGGTTCCATCGGCCTCAGGAGAAGCGACATCCTCGACGAAGCCCTGGAGGTGGTGAGCAACATCTGGCTCCGCGGTGAAGAACGGATCATGTTCATTCAGGCGAAACGGATCTCCGGTCCGGGAGAGGAAATCATCGGCGTCATCCAGGCGGCCCAGGACATTACGGAGCGGATGCGTCTGGAGAATCAGTTCCGCCAGGCCCAGAAAATGGAGGCCATCGGCACTTTGGCCGGTGGCATCGCCCATGATTTCAACAACATCCTCGGGGTCATCATGGGTTATACGGAGCTTTACATGGAACAGGTCCGGGATCGTCCGAAGGTGCATCACAGCATGGGGGAGGTCCTCAAGGCCGCCCACCGGGCGAAAGACCTGGTTCAGCAGATCCTCACCTTCAGCCGTCGGACCCCCCAGGAAAAAAGGCCCACCACCCTCGTTCCCATCGTGAAGGAGGCGGCGAAATTCATGCGGGCCTCCCTGCCGGCAACCATCGAGATCAAACTAAAGATCGAGGCAAGCTCCGACGTGATCATGGCCGATGCTACCCAGATGCATCAGGTGCTGATGAACCTGTGCACCAACGCCGGACAGGCGATGATGGAATCGGGGGGCCGGCTGGAGATCGTTATGGAAGAGGTCTTCATCGGCGGCGAGGAACGGGGGCGTTTCCCCTCCCTGGAAAGGGGACGTTACGTAAAGGTCAGCGTGCGGGACACCGGTCACGGCATCAAACCCGAGAATATGGAGAAGATCTTCGAACCCTATTTTACCACCAAGAAGAAGGGAGAAGGGACCGGTTTGGGGCTGGCGGTGGTTCACGGCATCGTCAGGGATCACGGCGGTGAAGTCGTCGCCGAAAGCGTTATCGACAGAGGGTCCGTCTTCAGCGTTTATCTCCCCCTCCTGGAAAGGCCGGTGGTCGAGAACGGAGAGACCTCCCCGGCCTCTTTGCCGGGGGGGACGGAGAATATCCTCTTCATCGACGACGAGGAGATGCTGGTAAACCTGGGAAAAGTGTCTCTGGAGCAACTGGGTTACCGGGTGACCGGTGCCACCGATCCCGTGGCGGCAATTGAGATTTTCCGGAAAAACAGTGACGGCTTTGACCTGGTGATTACCGACAAGACGATGCCGCGGCTGACGGGTTACGACGTCCTGCGCGAAATCAGGGGCATTCGTGCCGATGTCCCCTTCATCTTCTGCTCGGGATTCCAGGACAAGGAGGATATGGAAAGGCACTCCCGCCTCGGTATCGACTGTTTCATCGCCAAGCCGATCGCCATCCGGCAGCTGGCCGCGGCCATCCGCCAGATCCTGGATAAAGAAGCGGAGGCTTGATTTGGAAACGGGTCCCGGCGAGACGCCCCTCAGGGAATCCGCTCCCCGCACTGGTTGCAGAACATGGAATGGGGGAGGTTTTCCGTGCCGCAGGCGGGACATTTCTTCGGGGCGGGCTTCTGCGCCGCCGGGTTGCCGCACTGGGGGCAGAACTTGGCGTTGGCCGGGAGATTCTTCCCGCAGACCCCGCACTGCTGGATGATAAGGAGCTGGTGTCCGCAGTGGGGGCAGAATCTCGCCTCCCGGGGTACGGGCCGGCGGCAGTCCGGGCATTGGGCGCCGTCCCCGGCGGCGGCCTCCGGAGCCCCGGCGGTGGCGGCAACCCCTCCTCCCCCCGGGGTGGCCGGGGAGCGCCAGGCCTCGGCGAACATGGCGGGCAGCATGAATCCCATCCCCATCCCCATGGCAGCCCCGGTTTCCCCCTGATTCAGGGAGGCGTTTTCCAGGGCCAGGGCGGCCTTCATCTTCAGCAGTTTGTTGAGGTCATCGAAGACGCCGAGCTTGCTCTTGTCGTCGATGGCCTTCTGCACCTCCGGCGGCGGGGTGATGGAGTTGATGTACAGGGAGGTCAAACCGAGGCCGAACTGGTTGAAATCCTTCGTCAAGGCCTCTTGCAGCCCCGCGGCCAGTTCGTTGTACCGGGCGGGCAGGTTGAAGATCGTATCCACCTTGTCGCCCAGAAAATCGTTCAGGCGGGAAACGATGACCCGGTTGAGATACTCGGCGATTTCCTCAGTCGTATAGACCCCTTGGGTGCCCACCAGGCTGTTGATGAACAGGACGGGCTGAAGGATGCGGATATTGAACACCCCGAAGGCCCGGAGGCGGATCAGCCCCAGTTCGGTGTCCCGGAAGGCGACGGGATCCCGGGTCCCCCAGGTGAGATTGGGGAAAACCTTCAGATTGGCGAAATAGACCTCCGCCCGCAGGGGGCTGGTCAGCGCCCAGGGAATACTGAGCGCCTTGGTGAGGATGGGGATGTTGGCGGTGCGCAGGGTGTGGCGTCCCGGCCCGAAGGCGTCGTAGGCCTTGCCTTTGTAGAAAAAGACGGCGGCCTGGCTCTCCCGGACCGTAAGCTGGGCCCCCCACTTGATCTCGCCGGAGCCCTGCTCGGGGATCCGCTGGACCATCTGTTTCCCCGACTCGTCAAACCATTCGATGACCTCAAGAAAAACGACATTGTCCATACCCATCGCCGGCGTCCCCCTTCTGGATGGTGATTTTCCGGTATCCTAAGAGACAAGGGGGGGTGCTGTCAAGGACAAAGCCGGGGCCTGACGGCAACAAAAACCCAACCCCGGGGCGGGCTCAGCGAAACATGATAACAATCAGGCACTTGTCGCATTTTCACTCGCAAATGTATGCATATGTTATTGATCTACAACGGTTTATCATTAACGGAGCCGCTGCGGACACTGCGGAGCGCGTCCCGCAATTTTCATCCTGA